>Ga0326512_10001364_pt1 | contig 19063 bp, 18 predicted proteins | sample 1_2617_0518_D_FD_203652 | JGI IMG/M metagenome (GOLD analysis project Ga0326512, IMG submission 203652) | Bovine rumen microbial communities from UC Davis, California, United States - 1_2617_0518 | ecosystem: Host-associated > Mammals > Digestive system > Stomach > Rumen | place: USA... | reverse complement strand
TCCGGAAATTGAAGAACCTGCGCCTATTACTGTGTTGATTGAAATATTGTCGATGGCCATATTATTTTGTTGTCAGTTTTACATTGACGTATTTTGCAGGATCTACAACATCAGAACCAATGTGCACCTCATAGTGCAGGTGCGGACCTGTTGTAATTCCTGTATTGCCGATATAGCCGATAATTTGTCTCTGTGTAACAAACTGACCTTTCTGTACGTTTGAGCGTGACATGTGGCAGTAGCGGGTATAAATACCATGCTTATGTTTGATGATTACATAGTTACCAAAACTCATGTCATAACCAACGGTAACTACCTGTCCGTTTGCAGTTGCAATAACCGGGTCACCGCTGCGCCATGTAGAAAAGTCCAGTCCTTTGTGAATATACCACTGTCCCGTAATGGGGTGTACGTTCTGACCAAACTGCATGGAAATGTGTCCGATGCCGCCTTTAATGGGCCAGATGTTGGGAATGTCAGCAAAAAGGTTTTCCTGACTTTCCAGCATTTTACCGATTTCTTCAATAGGCTGAACGGCACTTTCCAGATAAGAATTGAGCAGGCGGATGTCATTTGCTTCGCGTGTTGAACCCGTTACCTGTTCCTGTGTGTCAAAGAGTGAGGAAAGGTCTGAGTCACCCATAGAAGCGCGTGAAACAGAAGCCGTCTGATTGATACCGATTAAAGACAGAGCCTGTGAAAGTGAAGACTGAAAGCGCTTTGCCGTCTGAAGCAGATTATTGTTTTCGTCTCTGAGCTCATCCAGGCTTGCAAGAGTCTGGCGGTTTTCGCTCATCAGTCTGCTGATTTCTGCTCCTGAACCTGCAGCCTGGCGGTTAAAATATACAAATGATGACACAATGCCGACAACAAGTGCTGCCGTACATGCAAGTGCAAATACATTGGTCTGGAAATTAACAACTTTGCCTTTTGCGTGAGGAACAATCATAATTGTGAGCTTGCTGTCACAAAGCTTGAAAAATTTTGAAAAAAGCGTTCCGGTAGCACCAAAAAAACGGCGCATTGCACTTAAAAAAGAAGAAACCGCGTTTTTCTCCAGCCTTTTGTAATGACGCGTTCTAGCCATTCAGTTCCCCACAAACGTATAGACTATTATCCCTAGAATAATATACGGATTCAATTCTAGCATATTATACTATTCTATGTCAAATTCCCCTAAACAAAATTTGACAGATAGAATGACCTATGGTATTATCGGAGTAGACAACAAAAGTAATAAGTTGTTTGTGGCAAAATTTGCCAAATTCATTTCCAGGAAAAAGCCAATGCAGTTTTTTGATACTCATGCCCACATCGGGCTTATATACGATGACCCTATTGAACAGTTGCGTGTCATTCAACAGGCAAAGCAGGCAGGTGTAACCCGCATCATAAGCATTAACAACAGCCTGCATGACTTTAAGACAGTTTACAGTACTCTCAAATCCGTAAGCGGAATTTACCATGCAGTCGGTGTAGCTCCCTCAGAAATCGTGAACCCGGGTCGCGACTGGATTAACGTTATTGAAGAAAGCGTAAAACTCCCCAATGTTGTCGCAATCGGCGAAACAGGTCTGGACTATTATAAACAGTACGGCGACAAGCGCACGCAGATTGAAATGTTCATCACCCAGCTGGAACTGGCTCAGAAACATAATCTGCCTGTCATTATCCACAACCGCGATGCCGGAAAAGATATTTTTGACGTATTGTGCGAGCGCATTCCCCAGAGCGGTGCAATTTTCCACTGCTACAGCGAGGATGCCGTCTATGCACAAAAATGTCTGGACGCCGGACTGAATGTGTATTTTTCATTTGCAGGAAACCTCACTTACCGCAACGCCCACAATCTGCACGAAACCGTACTGAATATTCCGCTTGACCGTGTGCTGATTGAAACCGAAAGCCCCTTTATGATTCCTGCGGAATTCCGGGAGAAAAAGCGCACCATGCCTGCATACCTTCCCAGTACAGCCCGTTTCCTTGCCGAAATGCTGGAAAAACCGCTGGAAGACGTTGCAGACCAGTTGTGGAAGAACAGCTGCAAAGTATTTAAGCTGCCGGAATGAGTCTCTACCACCCCGTACAAATAGCTTCTCTCAAACTGGACGGCAATTTGTTTCTGGCTCCGGTTGCAGGTTATTCTGACCGCGCATTCAGATCAATTTGTCGTGAATGCGGGGCGAACTTTGCCTATACGGAAATGGTTTCTGCAGAGGCTTTGACGCGCGGTTCCGGAAAAACAGAAGAACTGATGCGGCGCGCCCCCAACGAAGAGCAGTATGCAATTCAGATTTTTGGCGGAAAGCCGGAAACAATGGCAGACGCAACACGACTCGTACTGGAAAAAACAAGCTGTGAGTGCATCGACATAAACGGCGGCTGTCCTGTTCCAAAAATAATCAAGACAAATGCGGGAAGCGCCCTTACCCGTGACCCGGAGCATCTGTACAGAATTGTAAGTGCCGTTGTTAAAGCGATAAAAGATTACGACGGAAAACGCATAAACCGGGCGGGAGAAGTCGTTCCCTATGAAAAAGAAATTCCTGTGACGGTGAAATTCCGTTTAGGATGGGACAGCGAGCATATTACCTGGAAGGAATGTGCGGAAGCGGCCCTTAAAGCAGGGGCAAGCGCTTTGACAATGCATGGCAGAACACGGGCCCAGGGCTACGAAGGCAAAGCCGACTGGCATGCGCTTTCTGAATTAGTTGCATTCGTAAGAGAAAAAACGGCCGACGCCCCGCAGAAAATCCCGGTCTTTGGAAGCGGAGACGCATTTACGCCGGAAGACGCAAAACGCATGCTGGAGGAAACAGGCTGTGACGCAGTGATGTTTGCCCGCGGCGCAATGGGAAATCCCTTTTTGTTTACCCAGACTCACGATTTTCTGACAACAGGCCAAATGCACGACATAGACGCAGGCACAAGAATAGAAGCGGGCTTCCGCGAACTGGATCTGCTGGTGGCTGACCGCGGCGAAAAGTCTGCCTGTCTGGAAATGCGCAAGCGTTTCTGCGCTTACAGCAAGGGTCTGAACGGTGGCGGTGCATTGCGTAAGCTGCTGGTACAGGCAGAAAGTGTGGCTCAGTTTAAAGAGATACTCGCGGGGTTTTAGGGGCAGCCAGCCCCTAGGCGAAGGGGGTGTGGCGAAGACCGCAGCAAGGCGGAGGGCTGAGCCCAGGGGGAAGGCTTTCCCCCTTCTCTATTGTAAAAATCCACAAATAGTCGTAAAATAGAATAATATGGGATTTCTTCAGTCGATAATTGAATTTCTCGAATCGATTTTTAAAAGCAATTCGCCCGAAGTACGCAGGCGCATAGAAATCCGCAAACTGGAAGCAGAAGTAAAGGCATTTCAGCCCGTCATTTACAAAAACAATCTTTTTACCCCGAACTTTGGCGAAATTTTTCGGGTAATGTATGAAAATACAAAGCCTCTTGGTGACATTCTGATGGACACAATCTGCAGCGAGGATGTACAACGGGCTTTGCTTTTTGAACAGCAGCTGCTCCTGACGGGCTTTTCAGTGGAAAATCAGGAAAAACTGGAAGGACTTACATACGACAACCGCAAGCAGGAAGTGCTGCACTCAAGTCAGCCTATGAATGATGTGCTTCGCGTACAGAGGCAGCGTCTGGAATCTCTGGCAAAAGAATTAAGCACACCGGGCTTTTTGAAAATTGATGAAATTATTGCAAGTCTGCATCAGCTTGCGGACATCTGCCGCTACAATTACATGAGTGTCATTCACACATTTGACCCGGAATACTTTGGTTTTAACCCCGCATATACTCCTTCGTTTCAGCCGGCCATTCCGGAAACAATTGCCGGTTCCCTGCAGGATTTTTACTACATCACGGCACATCAGAGCCTTACTTCTTCCACTATCCGGGCACTGTGCGCGCTGGATGAACTGAGAAAAGGTCGTCCTTTAACTTCCGAAGAAACAAAGCAAATCAATACCTATTTCCGCAAGATAAATGCCATCCTTACCCGCATACTGAATCCGGAAATGCTTAAAAAACTTATTTGCATTGCAAAAAAAGACCCGGAGGCTACTCCGCAAAGTGCAAACTACAAGCCCGCTTCCCGGCAAAAATATGCAACCTACATCGAAGAAAAATTTGTAGCCGATGAGAAAAAACTGAAAATTGAAATAAAGGACATTACCATTTCCGCGGAAATTCAAAAGCTCTTTGCTTCAAAGCCGCTTGAACAGCTGGAAGGCTACAACAATGACAATAATGCTAACCTTCAGCAGAATACATCCGCTTCCTTTGCATGGATTACCCCAATGCAGGTGGTCAAAACTTTCGTTAAATACTATCTGAACGAACCGATTATGGCTCTGCTGAACGACATCGTTATTGAAGGCTTTTTTAACAACAATTCCTCTAAAACAGATTTTTCATCCGATGTATTTGCGGCGGGTGAGATTCCCAACGAATTTGAAACCTTTGAAAAATCATTTACCCGTGGCGCACCCAATGACATAGCCGTTCTGGAGGGATTTATCCGTGACAGCCACAAAGACCCTGAATTCCTCACAAGACTGGCTGGAAATGTCGATATTATCAACAAACAGGCTCATAATCTGATTCAAAATGCGACAAAAAAACTGTATACTCTTTTTAATCAGATAAGTGAAATGCTTAACGATGCTAAAAAAACGGCACCGGACACTATTACAAATATCAAGGTTCTGCTGAATTCCTCCAGAAATCGTGATGCGGCGGAACAGCTGGAATTGCAGTTTGATATGTGGAAAGTCTTCTTAGCGATAATGAAGAATTATGTTTTGATTGGAGATGTGGAGAAAAAAGCATAATGGAAAATAATCAGAGTTCTGATGAACTTTCGCTTGAAGAAAAAGTATCTCTCTATGAAAAAAAGATTTACGACTTGCAGCAACTGCTTGATATTTCACGCTCCCTCTGTTCTACTGTTGATTTTTCTACGCTGATTGAGTCCATTTTGTATACCTGTATGGGTCAGATGAGGGTGCTTTCTGCAGGTATTTTTATTCTGAACGCTCTGGATTCCAATTCTTACATGCTGGACACAAACTACAGCGGTCTGGATTTGAACCCCAACATCAGCTATAAGATTCCCGCTTCGCATCCCATTGTGCATTTCCTCAATTCCCTGGGGCAGCCCTGCACACTGGAAGAGGCAAAAAAACAGCTCCCTGCCGGAAGTGACATCCGCATGCTTTCTTCCCTGCGGCCATCTCTTCTGGTTCCGCTTATTCAGAAAAACCATCTGGACGGCATTCTGGTACTGGGTGAACGTCTGGATCTGGGAAATGATTTTGAATACACCGCTGATGACAAAGACCAGATTCTGATGATTGGTTCGCTGGCGGCAATTGCAATCAACAATGCGGCTCTGGTGGAACGCTCTTCCACAGACATGATGACGCACTTAAAGCTTAAATATTTCTTCTACAATGTGCTTACCAACAAACTGGATGCAGCCCGCACAGACAATCTGCCGCTTGCCGTCATTATGTTTGACATTGATTTCTTTAAGCGCTTTAACGATACCTATGGCCATGCTTGCGGAGACTATGTTCTGATAACCGTAGCAAAAATCATCAAGTCCAGCATCCGTGCGGAAGATTTAGCCGGTCGTTACGGCGGCGAAGAATTTACCGTCATGCTGAACAACACCTGCAAAGAGGATGCCATAACCGTTGCCGACAGAATCCGCAGCAAAGTGGAACAGTATGACTTCTGCTATGAAAATCAGCACGTTAAGGTAACAATTTCTATCGGCGTTGCCGAATATGACAGCAAAAAAAATCCCGTTACTTCGCCCAAAGAACTGGTAGACCAGGCGGACCAGGCCCTCTATGTTTCCAAGCGTGGCGGAAGAAACCGCGTTACTTTTGCTGACCCACAATTGATTGCAGAGATAAAAGTATCCGAATGAGTTTTTTGACTACCCTGCGCAAACCTTTTTCCTACACATTTTCCAACGCTACCCTTATCATTGTTGTGGTAAATGTGATTGCCTATTTTCTTTTTGCCTTTACCCCTCTGGCCTACTATTCCAATTATCTGGCTTTGAGCGTTGCCGGCATGTACCACCACATGTTCTGGCAGCCGGTCACCTATATGTTCATGCACGGCGGACTGAGTCATCTTTTCTTTAACATGCTGGCCCTGGTCTTTTTTGGCATCAATACGGAAAAAGCACTCGGTACCAAAGAATTCCTGCTCTTTTATTTTTTGTGCGGAATCCTCAGTGGTCTTATTTCTGTAGGCATCTATTTCTTTACCGGTTACTACAATCTTTTGCTTATTGGTGCCAGCGGTGCAATTTATTCAGTTTTGCTGGCTTATGCTGTAATCTTTCCGCGTTCCCGGATTTTTATTTGGGGAATACTTCCAGTGCCCGCACCCCTTCTGGTGATTGTTTACGCAGTCGTTGAACTGGGAAGCCAGATTTTCAGTCTTGGTGGCATTGTTGCTCACCTGACCCACCTGGCCGGCTTTGCGATGGCATGGTTGTATTTTAAAATCAGAATGGGTGTTAATCCCATTCAAATCTGGAAGGACGCCTACAGATAATGAACCTGTTACCTGCACGCAAAATATTTTTTTTCCTCCTGCTGGCAGTAGCCTGCACTTCCTGCTTTGCTCAAAAAGTCTATCAGGACCAGCAGATACGCTTTGCCCTGTGGGCAGCAAGAGATGCATATCCCGGCTATTTTGACGACAATAAAGAAGGCGATACAAAAGAAAAAGCAGCTGAAGCAGGAGAAAGTCTCTACACCGTACCGGTTCAGCGCATCAAGGAAGTTACGCCCTATCTGCTGGAAGGAATGATTTACGGCTGGAAATTTAATTATACGCCCTACGACAAGGCACGGCGTGTAGAAGAATATTTTGAATTTTCTCCCGTTCAGACCCTTACAGAAAGCGACAAGTCACAGATTGTGTATACAAAGCCATGGGTTCAGGATGACCGCCTCTGGTGCTGGGTAGAATTCAGGCGTTCACCGCAGATGATGCACATTTTTAATTCCTGGCAGGTAATCACAAATCCCCACATAAAAGGAATTGGTTATGCCCGCCTTGCTGACGGATTTGAAGGAATTAAGGAAGCCTGTGGCGAGGCATTAAAAAATGCCGTGCGTGAATATGAACGCAAACTGATTAAAAACAAACCAAAAGAAATTACAGGTCGGGTGATGATAACCGAGCCGCCGCTCATAGGCATAGATGCGGGACGCTATGTTGTTACACTTGATTTTTTCTTGGAAACAGATAGAATAGTAAAATATGAAACATTTTAACTGTTTATCTGTTTAAGTTTCATAAGCGGTGCATGGCATCGTGTTTCAACAGGAGGAAACAAACAAATGAAAAAGATACTGGCTATTACAATGGCTCTTTTTTGCGCAGCAGGAATGGTTTTTGCTGATGACGTAGATGATTACCTCAAACAGCAGGAAGTAAACAACAAGACGATTACTATCGTTCCCAAGGACCAGCATCAGGACGGCGTAAAAACCGCAAAAGTTCAGCTTGAATACACCCCCAGTACACACGAAGTACATATCTACTACGACTGCCTTGCAGTATCATACGACCAGGGTGCAGCCATGAATACTATCCTTGAATGTCTGAAAGACTTTCAGGATCAGAACATGCAGTACGAAAGCTACCGCTATATGCGCAAGGACAGTGTAAAATACTACAATGACGAGCGCAAACTTAAGTGGGCCCGCTACCATTCATGGGTAGAATTCAAGCCCCGCACGCTTGATGATAGTATTAAAGATTACATCATGCAGCAGCAGAACAAAGCAAACTAATTTACAAAAAACGTAAGCCAGTTTCCGGACTTCTGCGAAACTGGCTACTTTTATTTATGGAGTCTCCCAATGGATATTCAAAATGTCGTTAAAAATCTGCACCCTCTGGAAACGAAGGTGCTTTTGCATTACACACAGAAAGACGAATTGACTTCTGAACGCCTGCAGAAAGAACTGGACTATAAAGAAGGTCACGCAAACCAGGCTTTCTCCTGGCTGGGCGGTAAAGATTTAGTCTCTGTTGTCAGCCGCACGCCCCACACTTTCTATGAAATAACTGAAATTGGCCGCGAGATGGCAAAAACGGGAACTCCCGAAGAACGCATTATTGCTTTTGTAAAAGAAAAGGGTGCAAAAACTCTGCCGGAAATCGCTTCTGGTCTTGGCATTGAAAACAAGGATGTAGGAAGTGCCTTTGGTCAGCTTTCTAAAGACGGCGTGCTCAAAATGAATGCCGAAAAGAAAGCCGAATACACTGGAGCCGAAACTCCCGCCCGCATTACTATTGCAAAATCATTGTTTGAAAGAGCCGCAGCCGCAGAAAACGGTCAGCTGGACAATGCTTCTTTGCGCCTGGACGAACAGAAAGCAATCGCAGGCTTTGCAAAAAAACGCGGTGCCGCAGACAGCCCCTTTAAAATTGTAGAGCGCGAAACTGTTGTATACAAACTTACCGCAGCCGCCGCAGATGTAGTTGCCGCACTTAAAAATGCAGGCGTTACCGGAAACGAACTGGGCGAAGTTACAGCAAAAATGCTCAGTTCCGGCGAATGGAAAAACGGTACTTTCCGCGGTTACAATATTGCCATTCCTCCGGCACGCATCATTCCCGGACGCACCAATCCTTATGTACAGTTCCTGGAAAGCGTAAAGGATAAACTCTGCTCCCTGGGATTTAAGGAATTTGATGGTCCTCTGGTAGAAACTGAGTTCTGGAACGGAGACGCACTCTTTATGCCGCAGTTCCATGCAGCCCGCGACATTCACGATGTATACCGCATCAAAAATCCTACTCACGCAAAGGAAATTGAAGAACCCTATCTGAGCAACGTTCGCGCTTCTCATGAAAATGGCGGTGCTTCAGGAAGCCGTGGCTGGAATTATACTTTTGACACAGAATTTACACGCAGACTTGTTTTGCGCTCACAGGGAACGGTTCTTTCCGCACATCAGCTGCATAAGGCTGAAATCCCCGGAAAATACTTTGGTATTGCCCGCTGTTTCCGCTACGACAAGGTAGACGCAACTCACCTGAGTGACTTCTATCAGACGGAAGGCATTGTTCTGGGTGAAGACGTAAACCTGCGCACACTTCTGGGATTCCTGGAAATGTTTGCAAAGGAAGTTGCAGGTGCAACCGAAGTAAAATATGTTCCCGGCTACTTCCCCTTTACAGAACCGAGTGTAGAAGTTCATATCAAGCACCCTGTTCTGGGATGGTTTGAGCTTGGTGGTTCAGGTATTTTCCGCCCGGAAGTAACTAAGGCAATGGGCATTGATGTTCCTGTAGCTGCATGGGGTATTGGCATTGACCGTATGGCTTTGATGGCACTGGGTCTAAATGATCTGCGCGAACTCTTCAGCGAAAACATTGAAGAAGTCCGCCTGCGTAAAGCAAAGTTCTAGCGAGGAAAATTATGGAAAAATTGCGCATTCTGCTGGCAAAAGGCAGAATCTACGAATCTGTATATGAACTTTTGAGCGATGTCGGCATTTCAATCAAACTGCCTGACCGCACTTATTTTCCCACCACTAACCAGAAAGACCTGGCTTTTCAGGTGGTTAAACCACAGATTACCAGCTGGCTTCTGGCAAACAACAAGGCCGATTTAGGCTTTAGCGGCAAAGACTGGGTATACGAAAACGGTGTAGAAGACAAGGTAGAAGAAATCATGGATTTGGGATTTGACGGTGTACGCATTGTTGCCGCCATTCCCAACACAGTTGATTACGACAGCCTGCTCAAGACACCCGTCACCATCGCAACTGAATACCAGAACCTGAGCAAACGCTGGGTAGAAAGCAAAAAGATTGACGGTACAATTTTCCGCACCTGGGGAACAAGCGAAGGCTTTGTACAGGACAGCGAAGAAGCCCTGGCTCAGATTTTGATTGACAACACATCAACAGGGTCTTCCCTCAAAGCAAACAATCTGAAAATCGTTGATACGATTATGGAATCTTCCACCAGAATGTATGCTTCAAAAGAGGCTCTTAAAGACCCCGCAAAAAAGCAGAAAATCATGGAGCTTAAAATGCTCTTTGAAGCTGTGCTCAATGCCCGCGGAAAAGTGATGCTGGAAATGAACGTAGCCAATGATAAGTTTGATAATCTGGTAAAGGGACTTCCCTCAATGCGCAGTCCTACCGTCAGCAAACTTTTTGGCGACAACGGCTATGCAGTAAAAATTGCCGTTCAGAAAAGTGAAGTTCCTACACTGCTTCCCAAACTGCAGCAGCTCGGCGCAACTGATATCGTAGAATACGAACTGCGGAAAGTTCTGTAGAAAGCAGGCTAAAGTCTGTCATTTCAAGCGGCAATGCCGTCAGGAGAAAAAAAGTAATATGAGAACCGCGACAATCGAACGAAAAACTGGTGAGACACAAATTACGCTTACACTGAACCTTGACGGTACAGGCAAATGTAACGTAAAAAATCCAATCGGTTTTTTTGACCACATGCTTCGTTCTTTCTGCAAGCATGGTCTCTTTGATTTGAGCGGAGAAATAAAGGGCGACCTGAACGTAGACCAGCATCACACTATTGAAGATACCGGAATTGTTCTTGGCTCATGCTTTGCAAAAGCACTGGGAGACTGCGCAGGCATTTACCGGAGCGGTTCGTTTTTGTATCCCATGGACGAAGCCCTGCTCCGTGCCGCCGTTGATTTTGGTGGCCGCCCCTTTTTAGTCTGCAATGCTGAACTGACCGGCATTCCCCTGGTTTCTGCAGGTGATGACGGCAAAGAATACAGTTTTCAGACTGACTGCTTTGAAGACTTTTGGAACGGCTTTGTACAGACCGCAAAATGCAACCTGCACCTAGACACCATCCGCGGCAGAAGCGACCACCACAAAATGGAAGGTCTTTTCAAAGCCGCTGCCCGTGCCATCCGTTCTGCTGTAGAAATTGATCCCCGCCGCAACGGAGAAGTTCCCAGCACAAAGGGAACAATTGTGTAAAAATCACAACATTTTTGGGGGTTTCTTATGAAAAGACTCTGTTTATTGACGACAAGCATTCTGCTGACATTCTCTCTGTTTGTAACAGGCTGTTCAAATGATGACGGCAACAGTCCGCAGACCGTTACGCCTACAAGTACATCTGGTTCCATAGCAGCCGCTACAACCAATGCCAGCGGCCAAAAAACTGCAAGCCTTTCCACTTCTACTGGCACCTATACATTTACGGAAACATCGGCACAGGCTGCAAGCCTTCTTAGGGCCGCTACCGTAGACGAGACCAAAAGCGGCACTTGGACATTTACGGAAAAAGGCAAGACAAGCGCGAAATATTCCGGCACCTACAAGGGAGATATTTCCCAACTCGCTAAGGCAGAAGTAAAACTTTCCCTGACAGTCACACAGACCGCAAACAGCGAGGGGCAACTGGTGAATGCGGAAAGCGTTTCTTTTGACCTTACCGCCACTACCAGCGAATTTACGGCAACCATTCCAGAAGTGAAGGAAGCCTCAGAGGCAAAGACTGAGGATAAAACTGACGAAACAACGGAAGAACCTGTTGCACCGATAAGTGAAGAAAACACAATGGCTTCGCTTAAGGTGGGCTCAACGGTGACTTATGCTGGCTCGGAATACTTGGTGACGAAAAATTCATTTTATGATGAAACTGATCCCCGGGCTGCAAGTCGTGCTGTTTTAGAACCGAGTAAAACAGATGAAGATATCGCAGCAAATCAGGAATACATTAAAAAGTATCTGACAAAAGAATTCAGGGGTTCTCTTTTAACCAAAGAAACTAGCATAACTGACTATATTGAAATTTTCTCAAAGGTGCAAAAAAAAGAAACATCGTCTAAAGGGCTCGGCAGTCTTGAAGATATTTATCTGATTCTTGATAAAGAGGGAAATAAAATTGCCGAAGTTAAACAAAAATGGCAGTCAGATGCCTTTTCTAAATTCTTTTTTGGTTTAACAACAACGGATGAGCAAACTGAAAAATTCAACACTTTTACCGAAGACGAGCTTCGAGAATACGACCCGCACACTATTATGATTACTACATTTCCAAGTGACGTTTCTTCAAAAATAAAGGTTGAAATTTGTTACAATTATTATGAGGATGCAGCAGATAGCGAAAGTGAACATTCTAAGCAGATAAATCTTGATAGTCTCAACTTTCGTATAGAATATTTGAATTGGATGGAAAATGCAACAGGATCATTAAAATCCGCAAGCAGAAAACAAGTTAATACTGATGGAAAGATTGCCTATACTTTGTCTGATGCATTATCAGGTTCAGCTTTTTTCTCATTAGATACATTCTCTGATCATTTTGGATTGACAGCAAAAGGGGATGGTAATGTAAACGGAAGTACAAATACCAGTGACTATAAAAATATGTTATCGGTTAAATATTTTGAAAGTCAGCCAATTTATGCACAATGCACACTCGGAGAGAAAAAAACGTCTCGCACCACCATTTACAGCAAAAGTAACTCTGGCACATACACTAGCGATTTTTCAGGCAGTGTAACAATCAGAGAGCAAACATCAGCAGACAAAGGCTCAACTTGGACAACGGAAAGTCAAATTGAAGCTGAAGTTTCAAAAATCAAGGAAAATTGCGACTGTATGAGCGTTTCTTCTGAAACAACGACTGTTACAGTAGGAAATGAAGAAATCACCGTTCCTGCCTCAATGACCTATCAGGCGCACTTCGCAAAAAACGAAGATGGCAGTTATCCTGTGCTTGACAAATATACGACCGTCACTTGCTACCCTGTGTACGATGAAGAGAAGTCACGAATCATCTACAAGGTGACAGACAAAACGATAGAAGATTATATTGCCGCTTATCTTGCTGATTTTAGCACATTAACAGCAAAGTAAAAGTAATGCAGATTCGGGCTAGGATATGGAGTGGTGGCGAAGCCAGTACCTTGTGCGAAGCATAAGGTACCGAGCGTTAGTGAGCCACGGAAGGCCCGACCCGCAAAGCGGGTAGCCCCCAGATAAAAACCTGACTGTAAGTGATTTTACTTGCAGTAGGGGGACTATAAAATCAACATTTTTTTCATTTGAGACAATTAAAGTTATGGACCAGCTTGTCTCTCCTACCCCAGATTTACCTTCCAGCCCAAAAGGCCCTTTCCCTCGCTGGAGAAAACAAGGGCGACTTTGTACATTTTCTTTCCGCTGACGGCGAAACGCTCTGAATAGCCGTTAGCATCAATCTGGGTCAGGGCGTCTTCCGCCACCTCTTCAAAAGGTTGCCCCTTATCCATTTTTAACTCAAAGATGAAAACGCTGTCCTTTGAAGCCACAACCACATCGCTCCGGCCACAGACATTCTGCTGTAGAAATTGATTCCCGCCGCAACGGAGAAGTTCCCAGCACAAAGGGCACGATTGTTTAAGACAGGTCTTCTCCCAAAAACAGCAAAAACCTAATACATTTTACAAAATCTCACCTGCCTTTTTATAGCAAAAATTCAAAATTAAGTGTAAAATTTACAAAACTAGGAGGAATAATATAATGTTTTTAAAAAAGACGGTTTTCGGTATGCTCACTGCAAGTATGCTGCTTTGGGGCATCAGCTGTAGCAATGATGACAGCGGCTCGCCAGCTCCCGACGGAAGCCAAATCGAAACCGATGCATCTGGTAACACCACGCTGAAAATTCAGGAAGAGGGGAAGGGATTTGTCAGCTCAACGGGCACAGTAAAGACTGAATTCATGGGATGGACAGGAAAGGGCTATCTTGATGGTCTTGGTGATGGCGGAAATATTGTATACACTGTTTCTGCAACAGAAGCAATTACTGACGCAAAAATTGCAATTCACTACTGCAATACAGAAGCGACTCGTATAAGAGGTGCACTTGTTTCTGTAAATGGACAAGTCATAAACGAAACTAAACCATTTGCAATGACATATACATTCAAGGGAAATAAAACAGATTCTACTGCTGAAACTGTCGCCAAGCGTTGGGTTGATACGGCTTATCTTGAAAATGTCTCTCTCAACAAAGGGTCGAATTCTATTATCATTACAGGTGCTCCTGCAGGAACATACACTGCTGTTGGCGACACATCTATCACTATTAAAGACGATCAAAAAGGCTGTCTTAACTACGTTGACTATCTCATCGTTATCGGCAAGGGAATTGACTATGGTACAGACACGACAAAATATTTCTCATTCAACTGTTTCAGCGAAAATACTACTGCCGGCGATGTTACAAGTACTGCATCAAGCAATGTGGCTGAAAACTCAGATGTAACTCTTACGGCTACAGCAAAAGAAGGATGGCAGTTTGAATGCTGGTCAAACGGCGCAAGTACTAACCCCTATACATTCAAAGCGACAGCAAACACGATTATTTATGCCCACTTCATTCCCAAGGGATATACCGCTCCTGCTGCTGAAAAAGGTTATCTGGGATATGCAACACTCACAGCAGACAGTAAAGATGCAAAATACACCATTACTGGTGGTGCTGGTGCAAAGGCAGAAAACAAGGTTACCCTTACTTCTTTTGACGACATCACATCAAAATACAAGACACTGCTTGAATCAAATGACCCCGCAATCATCAAAATCAGCGGAACAATTTCTACAGAAGGCCAGACAAATCCCCTGCTGAGCGTTAAAGTAAATATCGGTTCAAACAAAACGATTTACGGTGATCCCAGCAAACAGGGCCGCCTGCGCAACATTGGAATCGTTATTAAGGGCGAAAATGTAATTGTCCGCAATATGATTTTTGGCGAAGTAGTAAGCTGGGATAAACCAGTTAAGAGTGGTGCAGATGATGCATTCAGCCTGAATGAAGCAAGCCACATCTGGGTAGACCACTGTGAATTCCAGTCTCATCTTGAACCACAGAATTTGGACGGAAGCAAAATTACATCTGGAGACTATTACTCAACCGAAGAAAAATGGGCTAAAGACTTCTACGACGGCCTCTTTGACGTAAAGAACGGTTCAAGCTGGATTACCATTTCAAACTGCTACTTCCATGACCACTGGAAGGCCTGTCTCTGTGCTTCTGGTGATACAAAGGCAGACAAAAACACAAGAACAGGTGCAAGCGACACTGACATGCGCATTACCTTCTTCAACAACTACTGGAAGGACATCAATGCCCGTCAGCCCATGCTGCGCTACGGAAAGGCACATATCTTCAACAGTTATTTCCTCAGTTCCAGTGAAACAGGTTCTATGTTCCGTCAGTCTACCGGCATCAACTGCCGTGCAGGAAGCGAAATCTACATTGACAACAACGCATTTGAAAACATCAAGACGCCTATCGGCTTCTATAACGATGTAGAGGCAACCAGAACAGGTTACTGGGTAAATAAAGACAATACTTTCACAAACTGTACCAATGATGTTGAGGCATCTTCTACCAGCTACGAACCGCCCTACACATGGACACCCATGAAAGCCGATGCGGCAAAAACCTATGTTCAGGAACATGCCGGCGCCAATCTCACCGCAAGTGATTTGAACTACTAATGCGCCAAATTTGTCCTAAGTGCCTGCGGCCGATACAAAACTGTTTCTGTAAATACCTCACCCCCTTTGACTGCGGGGTGAAGTTTGTCTTTCTTATGCATCCAAAAGAGGCTAAGAGACAGCGTACAGGAACAGGGCGTATCGCACACGCAGGCCTTATTGATTCAGAAATAATTGTAGGAATTGATTTTACACAAAATGAAAGACTGTGCGCCCTGCTTTCTGATGAACAGTACTTTCCCATGCTCCTTTACCCCGGTGAGGACGCGTGGACGGCAAAAAAGGAAGGCTTTGCAGAAACAGTAGCGGGAAAAAAACTGCTGGTCATCGTCATTGATTCTACCTGGTTCTGTTCCAAAAAAATGATTCAGTACAGTACAAATGTCATGGCTCTTCCAAAACTGTCTTTCAGCGGGGAATACCGTTCAATTTTTACTTTCAAGCGGGAACCAAAACCCGAATATATCTCCACAATAGAAAGCTGTTACTATCTCATAAAAGAATTGCAGGCTGCAGAAGTCGTGCAGAATCAGTGCGACCCGGAATGCCTGATGACGGCTTTTAAGGAAATGATAAAATTTCAGCTGCAGAAAGAAAATGACCGCATTGCAGGCCTTTTACCCAACACTCACTTTCACGACTACAAATACACGCGCAAAAAAGAAGTTCCGGATTTTTAGCCGCTCTTTTTAATTATCGCACGTATTGCGCGGCTCTTTTTCGCTGATAAAAAGTCCTGCAATTGTCAGGGCTGCACCGATTGCTCCCATCAGGGAAATGCGTTCTCCCAGTGCAAAAAATGCAAAAATAATTGTCACCACAGGAATAAGATAAATTCCCACAGTGGCGCGGACGGTTCCCAGACGGTCACAGGCAATATTCCAGGCAGCAAAACAGAAGGCGCTTGCACCCCAGCCCAAATAGAGCAGGTTCAGCCAGTTAAGGGGATTTTTCCATCGTTCCGCATTTGCCGCCGCATCCCGGGCAATATAGGCCGCAGATGCAGAATCATTTTTGAACAGACCGTAGAGGGCAAGGGGCAGCATAAAAAGCAGAGCCCAGAAAAACATACGCCTTGTCGCCTGAATGGAATCCAGACCCAGGGCATTGATTTTGGAAACAAAGAGCGAATAAAATCCCCAGCTGATCGCCGCGCCCAGGGCAAGCAAATCACCTTTTGGGCTGACTTTCAATACAACAGCACCATTAAAACTGACAAGGGCTATTCCGGTAATTGCAATGGCAAATCCAAGCAGAAAAAATGGCTTAAGATGTTTTTCTTTTAAAAAGATTTGGGCAATAATTGCCGTAAATATGGGGCAGATGGAAACTATGATGCTCACATTACTTGCAGAAGTAAAAGAAATCGCTACATTTTCCATAAACTGATAGACGGTTATGCCGCTCAGTCCCGCAAGCATAAAAAGAATTTCGTCCCGCCGCCGTGCCAGATGCAGAGCCCGTGGCCGTAAAAGCCAGAGACCGATGTAGGCTGCCATAAAACGTCCTATAAGAATTTCCAGCGGACTAAAAGAACGCAGAAGATATTTTGTGCTTACAAAAGTAATGCCCCAGATAAATACAGTGATAGCCGCAAAAATGAGTCCTACAATCGTTTTTTCTCTTGTTGCATAGCGAATCATCTGCTTTTTTCTGCTTGTGCGGAAATTTCTTCTATCTTGTCTTCAAACTGCTCAATGTTTTCACATTTTAGTTCACGGGCCCTGAAAAGTGCTTCATCGCTTTTTTCTCTGTCTCCAGACATTGCGTATGCGACTGCAAGGTTAGCCTGAATTACCGCGATATTGGGTTCCAGCTCCCCAGCCTTTTCCAAAAGCGGTAATGCCTCTTTTGCATTTTCCTGACCAAGATAGAGGGCACCCAGACTGGCATAGGCTTCTCCCTTTTTTTCGTCCAGTGCAATGGCATTCCGGTAAGCCTTTGCGGAGTCTTCATCATTTTTTATCAGATGGCAGAGCATTCCCAGCGTTACATAGCCCCGGTAGTCTGCCCGCAATTCCAGAGATTTTTTCTGAGCTTCAATCGCTTTTTCGTATTCACCCTGATTTGCATATACATTGGCAATAAAAGTATAAAGGATTTCATCTGAGTAATTTGTGTCTTCGTTCAGTGCCTGGGTAAAAAACTGCAGGGCGGTTTCATACTGACCGGAACCATAAGCCTGCATTGCCTGCCTTACCGTATTGTCTCCGGCTTTTGCGCAGGATGTTGCAGCCAAGACCACATACAAGATTGCCGCAAAAAGAAAAAAACGTTTCATACTCTATAATTGCATTTTTCTGTAAAATCTGCTAGCCTTTTCCTACAATAAACTAAGCCTGCAACCGTACATGCGCAATCATTTTTTCGATTTGCGTTACGGCGTTGATGTATTGCAGTTCAGTCCGTGTATTTTTGGTCGGATACACGCGGAAAATTTCATCCGCAAAGGCCTGACCGATAAAATCAACATCCTTAAAATCAAAAACCGCACAAGTAAATTTTTCCAACCGATTTAAAAGCCGCCTTGCCTGTGAACGAGAAGTAAGTGCCATACCTTCCTGCGCCATAAATCGCATTTGTATGACGGTCTTAAATTGCGGCTCGTCAACATTCGCCCCTGCATATTCTGCAAAGATTTTCTGGGCAGTTTTTTTTGTATCAAAATGAACGACAAATACAACCCTTGTGCCTCTAGCATTATCATCAGGAATAAACTCAGGCGGAATTTCTTCCTGGGGCGAATAAGACAATCCATCTGAAAAAACATAAAACTCATCACATAATTTTGACGAAAAGAAAATTCCTTCGCCCGAATGATTTTGCGGAGATGACGTAAATTTTCCTTTGGAAAGCTCAATAATCGCCTGTCTTTCGCTTGCAAGGTGCAATTCATTTTTTATCTTGGCAAAAATTCCCACACCGTCATCATCAATCACAATGCAAATTTTTGTGAGCGTCTTTTCAATCTTTATGGTAAAGGATTCTGCCTCGGAATGTTCCAGTACATTGTTGCACATTTCAAGAAAACTGTAATCCAAAATCTGGGCAACTTCATGCGGCTGCTCTCCCACAAAAGAAACAATTGCCTGCCATACCGCTTCTTCACTTTGTGTTTCCCTCCGTAAAAACGAAAATATTTTTTCATCAACAGGCAGCGAATAGGAAGGAAAACGCCCTACACTTGTACGCAAGAGCCGTCCGTCTTTGATAAGGCCGTCAATATACTTTATGACCGTGTTTTTTGAAAGCGAAAGATTTTTCATGCAGTACTGCACCAAGTCATTCGGGTGTGCATCCGCATTGATGAGAATTCTATTTTTGTACGCATCTGTCATTTGCTTGGTGTAGCGCATACAAAGAGTTTAATGTACCAAATGAGCAAAGTCAATGTACCAAATAAAAATTTCAATGTACCAGATAAAATCTCTGCCACCATGCCCGCCTTTTCAGACACAATTTTTTTATTTTTCTCCCCTTGCTACCATTGACGATTGTGGCTTTGTGATTTATCATAAAAGGGATAATGT
>Ga0326512_10001363_pt1 | contig 19064 bp, 27 predicted proteins | sample 1_2617_0518_D_FD_203652 | JGI IMG/M metagenome (GOLD analysis project Ga0326512, IMG submission 203652) | Bovine rumen microbial communities from UC Davis, California, United States - 1_2617_0518 | ecosystem: Host-associated > Mammals > Digestive system > Stomach > Rumen | place: USA... | reverse complement strand
AGGCTATTATCCCAACATGGACAGGAAATTTGTAGAAGAAATGCTCAAAGACTACCTTGACAAAGATGTTTGCGAGATGGCTGTCGCAGTGCTTCGGAATATGCCGGGGGAGATCGGATTTAATCCGAGGAGCCAGATTGTGCAACTCGTCGGGATTACGGCACTCGACAAGCTGGACCACTACATAAAAGAGCGCCTGCGGATCAAATTTTACATCCGCTACATGGATGATTTTATTCTGATCCACGAGAGCAAAGACTATCTCGAGCGCTGCCTCGAAAAAATAAAGGAAAAACTCGGAGAGCAGCGCATGGAGGTACATCCCGGGAAAACAAAGATACAGAAAGTGAGCGATCCGATCACCTTCCTTGGTTTTGTTTACCGGTTGACCAACACAGGCAAAGTAGTGATCCTGGCGGATCCGGCCAAGATAAAACACGAGCGCAAAAAGCTGAAAAGAATGGCCGCGCTCGTGGGAAAAGGAAAGCTGGAGAAATGGCAGGTCGACCAGCATTTTAAGGCCTACAAAGCATCGATCAGATTCGGGAACTCTCACAATTTGATATACAGGCTGAACAGATTCTACGAGAGCCTGTGGAAAGGAGAAGGCGATGGGCGCAGTATCGATCATCAAGAAGAACAAAATGGAGATCGGGGAGAAAAAGGATCTGGAGAACGCACTTGCGGAGGATAGCAAGCGGACAGCGATCCTCGAGTACATCGCAGCCTGCGATCACCCTGAAATTTTCGCAGAGGAGGAAGATTATGAGTAAGGTTTTCTACAATCTGGCAAAGAAAAACTACCCGCAGAACTGGAACAGGGAAATGGTTGACAATTTCCACGATATCGGCCGGCTGACCGACGAGGAGTATGCTGACGTGATCGGCGAGGGCAATCAGGATGACTGACGAGCAGATTGCCGGACTCACCCTTCCGGAGCTGATAGAGCTTTTGCACAGAATCGCGGAAGAGATTGAGACCAGGGCGATGGAAAACGCATGAGAGAACGGAGGCTGGAAACAGCCTCCAATTATAAAAGCAGGAGAAAAATATGGAAATCATCGAAATCCTCTCAAATTTTAAATTTACAAATGAATTCTGGCAGCTGATCCTCCCGGTAGCGCTCATGGGTATCGATTTCGCGACAGGCCTTACTTACGCCTGGAGCACGCGAACGTTTAAGTCCAAGAAAATGAGGTCGGGGTTAACGAAGAAAGTTGGCGAAATCACAATCCTTGTGATTGGCGAGCTCTTCGCAGCTGGCATGCAGCTCCCTCAGGCAATTATGGCAGGGATCTCTCTTTACATCATGTTCATGGAATTCATGAGCGTCATGGAAAATTTAAAAAAGATGGGCGTGCCGATCCCCGGCTTCATTTCGAAAGTGCTCAATACAGTTGATCTTGCGCTCAAAGAGGAAGAGGTTGCCGAGACACTGAAGAAAATGGCGGAAATCGAAAAGGAAGTCGATGCGCTTAAGCGCATCCAGCAGAGAGAGCAGTAATAGGACAATGATCGTAGAGCCTCGGCATCAAGCTGGGACTCTTTTATTGCAATGAAAGGAACCGACGCAATGAAGAAGGTAATTGACCTTTCGTATTTTAACCCTGTCACAAACTGGCAAAAGGTCAAAGAGTCCGTTGACGCTGTTGCCCTGCGCCTTGGCTATCGCGGTGCCAACACTGGGACAATCACCTATGATCCAAAATATCAAGAGTACATGTCGGCCTGCCAGAAGCTGGGGATCTCCACAATGATCTACTTCTTTCCCTGCTCCATCACTGTAAAAGAGGCGCATGCAGAAGCGAAGTTTATCATTTCGGAGGCTTCAAAAGTCAGCCTCTGCGGCCCAATCTGGCTGGATTCTGAAGTTGTATTTTCCGACCGTTCTGGACGTTCGGACGAGCTCAGCCGGGCGGACCGGACACTGTACATCAATACGATTCTCGCAGATCTCAAGGCGGCGGGATATCAGTGTGGAGTGTATGCCTCAACATCGTGGTTCAAGGACTGCCTTATAGACAATGACCTTGTGACGCATTGCCGCCGCTGGGTGGCTGACTGGTCCACAAAATGTTCCTATACTGCTCATCCCTATGAGATGTGGCAGTACACGTCAAAAGGATCCGTGCCGGGCATCAAAGGGAATGTCGACATGAGCTGCTGGTATACAGCTGAAGAAAAAGGAGGCACAACTGTGGCAGCGCAGGACGTGATTGGAGTCATGCGGGGCTGGATCGGCAAGAGCCGTTCCGCAGGGACTCACCATGACATCATAGACCTGTACAACAGCTACACTCCCAGGGCGCGAGGCTATAAGGTCAAGTATTCTGACGAGTACTGCGATACGGCGTTGTCGGCAGCATTTATCAAGCTGGGAGCTGCAGACCTGATCGGCGGTACGGAGTGCGGGGTTGAGCGGCATGTAGATCTCTTCAAGGCTGCCGGCATCTGGCAGGAGGACGGTAGTAAAATTCCCGCCCCCGGCTGGATCATCGTGTACAACTGGAACGATTCTACACAGCCGAATGATGGCTTTTCTGACCACATTGGTATTGTCGAGAATGTCTCTGGCGGAAAGATCACCTGCATTGAGGGCAATATGTCCGGAGGTGTTGTCGGCCGGCGGACGATCCCCATTGGCTGGGGATATATCCGTGGGTATGCCATCCCGAAGTACAAAACAGTTTCCGCGTCAAATGCATCTGCTGTGTCTGGGAAAAAGACAGTCGTTGACATTGCAAAGGAAGTTCTTGCGGGCAGATGGGGCGGCGGGGAAGCCCGCGTAATGCGCCTGAAAGCGGCAGGGTACGATTATTCGGCAGTACAGAAAAAAGTAAATGAGCTCCTCGGAGGGACTGCCCTGAAACCGGTGGAGGACGTCGCGCGTGAGGTTATCGCCGGAAAATGGGGCAATGGGGAAGCCAGGAAAGAAATGTTATCCACCGCCGGTTATGACTATGCAGCAGTCCAGCAGAAAGTAAATGCTATTTTGAAGGGTGGGCTTACATCATACAGGGTCTGCTTGGAAGAGTCTCATAAGACAGCCATGATCAAAGAGGCAGGGAAATACAGTGTTCTTGCAGTGGATTCCTGCTATTCACCCGGTGACGTAGAAAAGATCCATGCCGCAGGATGCCAAACGCTGCTTTGCTATGTCAATTATGGCATGGCGGAAAAAAGCTGGAAGGAATTCTCAAAATTCAAGGCGGCCGTACTCGATCAGAACAACGACTGGAAAGATGAATACTGGATCGACGTGACAGCCGGCGCGTGGAAAGAGCGGATCAGGAAGGAAGTCCTTAACGCTAAAAAGAAAGGCTTCGACGGTATCTGGCTCGACAACGGTGATATCTACTGGTACGCGCTTGAGAAGAAAAAAGACAGCATCCTGGCAAAGAAGATTTATTCCTCGATGGTCGAGATGTGTCAGTGGATCAAAAGCCAGAAGATGATCCTGATCATGAACGGCGCGGATACCTTTGTCTCGAAGCTCATGGATGAGAAGAGAAAAGCTGTTATCGACGGAGTAAACCAGGAGACGGTGTTCACGTCAATCAGGAGTTACAGTGGTGATGGAAAGTTTGGGGAACAGACTCGTGCCGAGAGCGATTATTTCAAAACCTACTGCATCCGCTGCAAGGAGAACGGCCTGCTGGTCTTCATCATGGAGTATTCCGGGAATGAATCTATGGAAGACACGGTCCGGAGCTTTTGCATAAAGAACAGGCTCGACGGTTATTACATCAGCCGTTCCATTAAACTTTGACCCGAAAGGAAATGGTGAGATCATGAAACAGTTTACAATAGGTACAAAGAAGATCATTGATGCCCACAAAGCCGATTTTGACTGCACGGACTATGCTTCCAAGATGAAGGCTTACGGTGGATACGAGTCTTATCTCAAAAAACTTGGAGGCGTTTTTGAAAAGTGGTCAGGAAAGACCGGCAACGTGAAAACCGTCATGGAATTTCGTGAGTTTGCAGAGTATACCTGGGGCCTCATGAGCATATTCGGATTTGACTACAATAACGGCAAGATCTACCGCAGGTGGGCAGGAGGGAAGCCGTTTTACACCGGGAGCCACAAAGGCCGAAGCAACTGGGGCAGGATCGACGACCTTTGTGGCAAAAGCAGCAAGGCCAAGACGACAAACTGTAATTATGGCCAGGACAGTTTCCTCTACAAAGCGGGGCTATTCGGAAAGGACGGCCAGCCGACAAACTCCTGCGGTTTCCGATCACATATCAAAAGCCGAAAGTTTAAATTTTTCCATGATTTGAAGGATCTACAGGTGGGCGATCTTGTCAACTTTTTCTCAGAACCGGCAGCGGGCGACAATCCTGACAGGTGGAAAACGTGGCACCATGTCGCCATTGTGGGAGAGATTATTAACGGCAGAGTGATTTTGTATGACAGCGGTGGCCGATTTATAACCACCGGGGTATATAAACACGAATTAAGAGTCGACAGCAAGAACAGGCCGGTCGGAGATTACAGCAGCTACAAGGGTTATATCGGGATCCGTGCGCTGAACCTCAAGGATGCAAAGCACGATATGGTCAGGGACCGTACCGACGAGTGCATCGCGGTTGGAGTTATCCACGATGACTATGGGAAAAACCAGGAGCGCAAGAACTTCCTTGGCTCTCGCTATGACAAAGTTCAAGAGCTTGTCACTCGCTATAAGTCAGCAGCCGGTCATGCCGATTACATCCGGGCATGCGCGGACTTTGTGCTCTCCGGATATGCCGGGAACGGCGTCTACCGTCAGTCATATTTCGGAGATGAGTACGCTGAGGTTCAGAAGAGAGTTGAGTGGGTCACGAAAACCGCGAAAGCTGTCTGGGATGACAAGGATCACTCTAAATATGGAGTTCTGAAAGAACGAGAGAAGATCCTCGGACCTGACTACTGGGTGGTGCAGCGACAAGTGGATAGAACAAAGACCGCACATTAACGAGAGCATAGAGCCTTCCGGGCGTCCGGAGCTATGCAAAATAAAAAAAGCCTCGGGGGATAATCCCTCGGGGCTTGTTTTTTAAAGCACGTATTCGATGACGTGTCCGTCGGCGGTGACTTCGCGGTCTCCAAGATGCTTAATCATGAGGTGCGGGTCATCTGTCACGGCTTCCTCTACAAAATCATTCCAATATCCGTTTTCTTTCTGGGCGTCTGCCCACTCAGCGGCACTCTCAAAAACCTGCGTGCCGTTTTCGAGATGCCTTTTCGCATCTTGCTCGGACATCCCGGTGGAAAGTAAAACTTGGAGATCTGTTACCTTGGCGGCCGCGTTTTTAGGGTTGCGATCTAACAGCCCTAAACACTCCTGCATCATGAGCTTTGTGTAGATAGGGCATTTGCTGACGCCCCTGCACCAGTCCTCCATGGTGCGCTGAGGGATGCAGAAGCGTTCTGCGAGCGCCCTCTGGGAGAGCTTCGCGGCCTTGGCGATGTCCTTGGGACTCCTGTGCGATGCGTCCCAGATCCCGCCGAGCCACTCAATACGCTCCTGTGGGATCTGGGCGTCTTCTGCATCTTCCCAGATGGACGACAGGGCGAGATCAGAGACAAACGCATCGTGATCATCATAATTCAAGGATTCGGACACACAGATGTTATAAATGCTCATTTTTTTCACCTCTTTCTTCGCTTTGGCTTTCCTCTCTTCTAACTTCTGGATTTTGCGTATTTTTGGCACTCGGGGGAACAGGTAAGCATGTTTGCCTTTGGCTTAAACGGCCTTCCGCAGACAACACATGTCCTCGGTGCCGTACTCTGCATTTTCCTCCCCTGTATCCGGTCGCGGTTTTTGTGATAATACTCGTACTGGTATTTCCGCGCCTTTTCTTTGTTTACGATAGGTATACAATTTTTACAGTATTTTTGCATCGGGGCAGAGACGGGATATTCACACCCGCACCGCTCACAGATTGCAGTGCTGCCGATGGACCTGCGGGAGCCGTTTGCATAATAGCGCCGGCTCCGCTCCCTGATGACCCCAGGGCGGCATTCGGGGCAGTACATAGCGGTCGGACCGCCCTCAAATTCTCTGCCGCAGATCTTGCAGACCTTTGCGCCGGTGACGATCCGGCGCTGTATCTCGAAGCACTCCGGGCAATAGGTGTTCTGCTGGTGCCCTTCAAACACCCTGCCGCACTTTAAACATATTTTTTTCATGGCTTATAGGTCAATATCCACAAAGACATCACAGTCTGCCCTTGCATCATCTTCCAGGCAATCATCGTTGTCGTAAAACCACTCGATGCTTTTTGCGACATCCCCAGGAAGCCTGCGGATAATCTCGTCCTTCATCGCCAGGTAGCCATAGTCCTCTGACGCGTTTTCCGGGACTTCCACCTCTGCGTAGATCGACACATCGCCATCTTTGCAGATCATGTAGTTCACGCTTTTAAAGCGTCTTCCCTCACCACCAAAAAACTGCATTTCCATCATCCCCATATCTCCTTTCTGTTATCTGATCACGGCAACGACTTCGGGAGCCTGGAAAATAACTTCCTGCTCGTCATCACCGTATTCTCCGCCGTATCTTGCATACACGAGGTACTGATGCTCACCGGCATAGCGGCTGTTGATCTCCAGTGCCTTCTCGATCTCGTCGAGGTCGCTCTGTTCTCCATCAAAATAGAGATAACCGAAACCTGTGCAGCATGTGCCGCCAAGCTCTTCGCCGTCGTTCTCTTCATCAAACTCGTTCCAGTTATAGCTGCTTTCGAGCTCGTCTCCGACTTCGTGTTCCTCATCGGTGGACCTGATCCCGAAGCACGCACCGTTCGCCCTGATGTTCTCGATGATTTCAAGGATTTCTTTCGCTGTCATTTTATTACCCTCCTGCTTGTTTTTTGTTCTCTTCATTTCTTAATAATAATATACCACGGATTTCGTGGATTGTCAATAAAAAACTACGCAATCCGTGGTATTTTTATCTTTTTTATATCGGAGAAAACAAAACCCGGCGGCGCAACAAAGCGACCACCGGGAGAGGTGAGTTACACGGTATGGAGTAAATCAACCGTAAAAATGACGACGTGCCTGTACAGACGAAAACGAAGTTCGACCGTGACGCGTCCACTGGAATAGGCGGGGCAAGAGTCGAACCCCTCAAGCTCCTCCAGGGTGACTTGTTTCATGCTCTGGCCGTCCGGCCTGTAGTTGAAAACGATGGTCATCTTGTCATCATAAAGGTAAATGGCGTTCACAAAGGCTTCGACGAGGGCTTTCCGGTCCTCGACATCGTCCACGTTGCTAGTGCGGAAGTGCAGGAGGAAATACTCGATATGGTCCCTTGTCAGCTCCGGGCCCATGGCAATACCGGCCTGAGCAATGGCTTTTTCAAGATCTGCTTTTTGCTTTTCCAGCTCCTGGAGGCGCCCGATCAGCGCGTCGGACACCGCTCCGGACTCCATAGCCCGGACGAGGTTCCGGATCCCGCTGTTCACTCCGCCCAGCTCCGACCGGAGGGAGACGGTTTCATCCTGTGCCTTCCGCTCTTCCTGATAGTAGGCCCAGGCGGCGTCTACTATCTGTTGGAACAGCGCATCGTCCCGGAGCAGCTTCATGATCTCGGAGACGACGAGCGGCTCGATCCAGTCCTGCCGGACATTTTTCTTTTTGCACCCTTCTCCCTTCCTGCGGTTGGCGCATGCATAATATCCGTATTTTACACCGTGCCGGTTTATCCCGCTCATACCGATCATCATGGAACCGCAGTGACCGCAGAAAAGTTTACCGGTGAGGAGATACTCGGAGTAGTCCCAGGAGTGGGAAGGCATCCTCTTGTTTTTCTTGAGCATGATCTGCACCCTCTGAAATGTAAGCTTGTCAACGATGGCCGGAATAGCGTCCTCGTCGTGGATGATGTCCTTAAAAATGTAAGTCCCGATATACCGCTCGTCTTTGAGCATCCGGGGCAGGACGGTTTTGGTAAAAGGCGTCCCTCTCTTTGTGCGGTAGCCGGAGTCGTTGAGCCATTTTAAAAGCTGAGAGATTGTCTCACCGTCTGCATATCTCCGGAAGATCTCCCGGGCGATGGGAGCACGCTCCGGATCCAGCTCATACTGCTTGTCAGGACCGGTCCTAAAGCCATAAGGCAGGAAACCACCGAAAGCCTGATGCTTTTTCGCGCTTTCCAGCTTGCCGCGGCTCACGTTCTGCGCAAGCTGAAGAGAGTAGTATTCCGCGAGTCCCTCCAGGACAGACTCGAGGATCACGCCCTCAGGGCCGGGAGAAATGTTCTCGGCGACATATTCGACACGGACGCCGTATTTCTTCGCCTTGGTCTTATTGATCGCGATCTCATAGCGGTTCCGGCCAAAGCGGTCAACCTTCCAGACGATGATCACAGAAAATTTTCTCTTCGCGCAGTCGGCCAGCATCTGCTGGAATTCGGCCCTGTTGTCGTTCCGGCCGGTCTTGGCCCGGTCGCAGTACTCTTTTATGATCGTGTATCCTTTTTTGGATGCGTACTCTCTGGCAGCGGCCAGCTGGCCCTCAATGGACTGTTCATTCTGGCCACGGGAAGAGTAGCGTGCGTAAACCACAGCATTTTCGGACATAGAAAAAGCCTCCGTTGCAATGCGCACAGAAGGAGGCTATAATTAATAATACAATTTGCGAAGCTCCTTCTGTGGAGAAAACGACCGCTCGACCTGTTGCCGCAGGCCGGGCGGTTTTTGTCTTTTCTTATATTTTTGCTCAATTAGTCAACTAAAATGCTCAATTAGTCAACTAAAAATACAACTAACGTAAGCGATTGGTAGTTTAATCAGGGAGAGAATCTAAATCTACAACCTCGCCGGTACTCGAATAAATCAGAACTTCATCAGTGAGTGGATAGCCACTGCCGAGCGTCTTGGCGCTAAGCTCCTCTTTTTCCACATGCTCGGTGGTGCGGATGCTGAGGATACCACCTGAATTGTTGATTCGGGTAGTGGTGCCGAGCGTAAAATTGATAATAAAATGAACTTCGTCGTCGCTTTCGAAACAATTTTTGTAATAATCGTAGACATATTCCATGGTTGGCGTACGGGAGGCGGTTGAAGCAACTCTCCATCTGCCAGTGCTATCGTCTTTGATGTTTTTTCTGATGCTCACGGAGTCTCCGTCCGGAGCCTTATAAGGCCCCTCACCGCCGCATGAGCAAAGAAAAACCATAACAGATACAAAAAGTACAAATAAGCGTTTCATTTTCCGTCCTCCTTTAAATAAATGGTTATGCAGTTGATTCCGATCGTCCTGGCGACGTTGCCAAAACGATCGGATGGATCACTTTAATCGATTAGGCCATGTCTCGCTTTCCAGAGCTGGAATCCCCTGACTCTGCCGCCAGTCTCTTCTTCTCCCTATGTTGCCGGATCAGCTCCTGTTCTTCCGGCGTAAGGTCTGTGGTGGCAGCGGGTGCAGGATCCGATCCTGTCCTTTTCTTTTCTGCCATCGATCTATTTTTAATGTCATTTACCACATCAAGGATTATCTTCCAGTCTTCCTCTTCCAGAGCGGCCAAGGCAGCGGCGAACTGCGCCTTGAAACCGTCGTTCACGCCCTGGATCCTGTCCACATAATCCCGAATCTCATCGCTCCGGGATTTTTTTGCGAAGGGCTCGCCTTCGCCGGCCCGAAGCCATTTCTCAGATACATTAAATTTATTGCATATCAAAGAAACGACGGCATCACTCGGGATTCTTGTACCGGTTTCATAACCCGCAATATTATTTCTGCTTGTACCAAGTTTTTCGGCGAATGCCTGCTGCGTTAAACCTAATTCAGAACGCAACGTTTTGATTCTATTCTTCATCCTTATACCTCCTAAAACAAATATATACCAAAACAGGAGAACATTCAATATTAAATGTTGCAAAAGAACAATTATTGTATTGACAAAGGTTCTTTAAGACTGTATATTATGTTCATAAGCAACACGCAACTAATTAACAAACAGACAACCATTATATTTCCTCCAATGACGCCCCGCCGCAATCGCGGCGGGTGGAGGCCGGGAAGGAGGGGCGAGATGTTCTTTTTTTACGAAGAACAAAGAGAAGAAATAGCGGACAAGGCGGACAGCACAGTCCGGATCCGAGGAGCCTACGACCTGAAGGCTCCGGGCATCCCGGAATTTGAAGTCACATGTCCGTACGGAGACATCGTCCTGCTCATCGCCATGCTCAGAGACTACGTGTTGTGCCTGGACGAAGTTAAGGGAGACGATATAACCTACCAGGCCTATTACAGGGGAAGGTTCCTCGGGATGGCCGAGCGGCTGAGCAGACAGATTGGCTACGACTACGACAAAGCCCTGCAGAAATGCCTGAAAAAACGCGAAAAGGAAAGCAGCAGCGACGTCGGAGAGGAAGCTATGGCACTGGCCCTGAAATACGGGGCGAGAAAGAAAAAGGAAAAAGAGAACGAAGGAAAGGAGGTAGAAAACGATGAGTGAGCTTGAAAAAGAAGTCTTCCGCGCTATCGAGGAAGCAGACATGGACGAGGGAGATCTGAAGCGGATCCTCGGCATCGCCGAGGGAGTGAAGCTCCAGAGAGATCGTCAAGAGAAAGAAAAGGAAAAAGAAAAAGAAAATCTGTGCCCGGTGTGATTTGCGCCGGCGCAAAAGTGAAGGGTGGGGAGAGCCATGCTGGAAGGATGGACAAAACAAATGTCTCGCAGAATCATCAGCCTGACCGAGGCATTTTTTGAAAATGAGAGAAATCGGAGGGGCTTCCAGCAGTGGCTCGCCTCTAAAAAAGCACAGGAGCAGGCTGCAGAGGCTGCTCAGGAAAAGAAAGGAGAAGAGGCTTAATGACAGTCGAAACAAAAACGCGGTACACATTCGAAGACAACGACAATCTGGCCAAAGAACTGAGCGAACTGATCGCGCAGGGGATCAACATCGGCGACGAGATCGCGATCGACGAGAATGTCTGGCGCGTGCTCGAAAAAGATAACGGCTGGATCAGGATCTGGCTCTGCAGAGGCAGAGGCGAGGACATGGTCTTTGACAAAAATGGAAGCAACAATTACGAAAAGTCGAGCATACGGGAATACCTCCACGGGGAATACAGAGAGACAGTCCCGCATGGTCTCCTGAAGCTTACGCACGGGAGCGACTTTGAGCTCTTGAGCAAAGAGGAAGTGGAGAGGCTCATGCCGGAAGAGATCCAGAGAATCCACTGCGACGAAAACGGAGAGACATGGTGGTGGTGGACCCGGTCCGCGTACCGCGCGAGCGCCAGCGCCGTCTGGCACGTGTACGCGTCGGGCAACGTCACCAGCAACGCCGCCCTGCACGCGAGTCGGTGCGCCCCGAGCGTGTTTATCAAATAATCTGCAGATCAAAAATCTCCGCCCGCACACCTGCGGGCGGGGCCGAAGCGAAACAGGAGGGGAAATGAGCAAGGAAAGAGAAGCACTGGAAAGGATATGCGAGATCATCAGGCAGGAAAACCCTGCAGGAGCGGCTCACAGGATCGAGAGCTACATGGATGCCATCAAGGAAATGAAGGACGTGGCAGTCGAAGCTGATGACGACACACGCAGGGGCGCGGCCCTCATGGCGGTAGAACACTTTACCGGACACGGGCGCGAATTTGCGAAAGATGTGAGCACAGTGATCTACGGGATTGCCTATGAAGCAGAGGAGGGGCTTGCCGTTCCGGAGGCAGAGGAAGGCCACATGCCTACAGAGGATGAGCTCCGCGACATCTACAGAGACAAACACACAAACATCTCGGAGCACGAAGAAAAACAGAAGATCCTCGACCTGCTCCTCCCGGCCATACAGGCCACAAGAGCCGGGGCAGATGTAAAGAGCCTGGTAATCGGCAACCTTCACAGGAGCGTAGACATCTATTTCCGGACCGGGGCCGTGAAACCGGTAAACGCGGAAGCTGATTCCGGAATCGCGATGATCGTAGATGTCTGCAGAGCTTTGATGTGAGGGAGGCTGCATGTCAAACAAGGAAATCCTGAAAAAAGCAGTGAAAGGCAAGAAAGCGGACAAGAAGGCGGCAGCCTGGGTCCGCAAGGCGGGCGGCATGGATGCCGTGACCGAAGACATGGCGGCTCGGATCGTGAAGCTGTGCCGCCTGAGTGAACAAGGAAGGTAAAAATGACAAAAGTAACGATTACAGATGATCTCGGAAACACACTGGAAATGGAAGGCAAGGCGGTGATTGCCTCTATCCTGGAACCTGCGGGAAGAAAAGAAGGCGTAAAAGTCGCGTCGATGACGCTCGGGCAGGGATCTCCGATTGAAATCACGAACGCCGCAGTGAGGGGGGCAACTGGCGTCATTTCGGAAATAATGAAGAAACTGCCTGGGATAAAAGCGGCGGAACTCGGAATCGCGGCATCAAAAGTCTTTGCAGACGCCCTTTTCGGGGATGACAAGAATGTGACCGTGGAACGCTGTGAGATGGAATTTGCGGATAAGGAGGGGAAGCAGTGAAGCACAGAAAAGAAGAGGAAGCACAGAAAAAAAGAGGAAAAGACAGAGGGCTCAAAATTTTGGCGTTAATATACCTGATCGCGATGCTTGCCATCATCTTTTTCACGGCGGCAGAAGCGGGGGCAAAGACAAGGGAGCCGGAGTTTACGAGCCTGACGAAAGCGGCGGACGGCGAGCTCTGGGAAGGCCAGCATCTTTTTATCGTCAAAAATGGAAAGATACAGACAGGATGGGTGCGCTACAAAGGCCACACCTACTACTGCCACAAGACAGACTCACAGAAGTACCCGCGAGGATCAGCGACACGCGGCGAAATGAAGATCAGAAACGGAAAGTTTTACGCGTTTGCCGGCGCAGACTGCCGGATGATTACAAAGGACTACTACATCCGGAAAGGCAGGTTTAAGAAGCGCCTGAGCCTCAAGATAAACAAGGACGGATCCGTCCGCTACGTCTATAACACATCGGCCTGCTTTGGCTACAGGCGTTACAACTGCAAAGAGCGCCGCTATCAGGACAGCCAGCCGGACAACACATGGAAAACGGTTCCGGGGATGCAGTTTATCCCGGACTATGTAGACACACAGAAATAAGCGGCAGCGGGAGTGGTGTAACTGGCTATCACGCGTCTGAGATCCGGGTCCGAGTCCCGGCTCCCGCCCTGGTGCGTCGTCCGCGCACTGAATAAGAGATGGCAGCCGGAAAGACGGCAGGACCCAGTCATGGGGGTCTCAAAAAAGCCGTGACACCGTCCCGGGTAAAGGGGTAAGCGGGAGAGCTGCATTATACAGGCTGCGCAAAGGCTCTCCCGCCGACGGGGGATAGCATAAAGGCAGTGCAGGGGTTTTGATGCCTCTGGTCCGGGTTCGAGCCCCGGTCCCCCGGTTACGAAGATCTTCGAAGCTTATAGCAAGTATGTAGCAAGTATATAGCAAGCTTATGCCAAGCAAGGGAGGCAGCAATGTTTGACAAATTCGGAGAATTTGACTCCGCGCAGGAGATGTGCGAGCTGGCCAATAACCTCTTTAACGAGGGGGATACGGACAGCATCCGCGCGCTGGGAAAGGAAAACGGCCTCGACGAGACTATGATCCAGATGTATCTCGAGGGATACGAGCCTGTGTTTGTGGAGCCGGAAGAGGCAGCTGTAGGAAAGATCGAGGTCGAAGCTAGGGAACTCAAGCCCAAAGACATCATGGTCGACTGGGTGGAGTATATAAAGACAGCATCAATGGAAGACAAGGACCTCGCAATCGCGGTCCGCAGAAAAAGCAAGAGCCTTAAAGACTGCATCGGTGCGATCTTAAAGTGGGCCTTTGCCCACCAGCAGACTGTAGACAAAGATATCCTCAAGGCGGCAGGCGTCAAGGCGAGAAAGGTGACGCTCGGAATGCCTGGAAGGGCTGAGGCCAAGAAGATCATTCGGGATTATTACCTGGAGGCGAAATGATGAGGAAAAAGGATCTGGAAGCTATCCCTCATCCGGATCCGCCCGAGGAGCTGATCACAACCGCGCAAAATGACAGGTACGAAGCCAGAGAAGTGAAGGACTGGAACGGCCAGCTGCGGAAAGAGAAAAGCTATATGACCGACCTGTATTTTTCTGCGGCAGAGGCAGGAGGAATACTCATCATCCAGATGTGGACGCGCCGTCAGTTGGCCAGGGGAGACTACGAACCAAAGGCTGTGGTCTATATCGATTGGAAAACGAGCAGGTGGATATCAAAAGCGTACGGAAAGTGGACAGAAAGTCTGCTGTGGACGATCTACTGCCAGTACAGCACGGAAAATGTATATGTCCGGGAGAAAAAGAAAAACATCTCGACAAAAGAGGACACTGAGCTCTGCAACTGCCTGTTGGACACTGATGAAGATGGAGTTTATGAAGCGGTCCGCGTCTGGCAGGAAGGGATCCGGGAAGAGAAAAACAAGGCGGCAGCAATCAGAAGAAAAGAAAACTGGGACAGGATGATGGCTCTCGTTCCTCCGCTTCCGGAAGATTTCGGGAAGTGGGTAGAGAATGAAGGAACGCTTGACGACAACTTCATTTTTTACAGAAAAGACAAAAAGGGAGGCTATATAGCTTACTGCTCGCACTGTGAAGAATCTTTCCACACAGAAGAAAAGCTTGAACACAATCCGGGACAGAAAACGAAGTGGAATTATAAAAGGATCCACAAAGCCTTCTGCCCGCACTGCAGGAATATTTTCGACACGAAAGCCCAGGGAGCACAGCAGCGGCTAAAGACAAGGAGCTGGGTGATAGTCCCGCAGATTGCGGCAGACAGCGTCCTGCTTAGACGGTTTGAAATAACGAAAACCTTCGACAAAGCCGGTACCGGCGTCTTCGCGAGCTGGGAAAAGATGACGTGGATCAACGAAACTACGAGAGTTTTCGCCGACATGGAGACCTTCAAATCGAAGGATTCATTCACTTTTGAGACCGTCCCACGATTTGATGGAGAAATGATGTGGAGACGGAAGCGCGAAGTTTACGGAGGGAAAACGGAGTTTCTGAAGGTCGGCCGCGGCCGCATGTACATGCGGAACGCAAAAGAGATCATAAAGGCGACAGGGATGCCAAAAATCCTCTATGAGAGATTAAAAACAGCCTCGGAAGGCACCTATGTCCAGTCCTGGCTGATATCGATGGCAAGCAGAAAGTATATCGAGTACCTCTTTAAAAGCGGACTGACGCGGCTGGGAGAGGCAGCGATAAACTGCGGCCTGGATGTGGCCGACAAGGATGCAACAAACCTAAAGGATCTACTCGGGGTAGACGGGCAGCAGCTGCGGATCCTGAAAGACATAAACGGCTGTCGGGAGACTGTGCAGGCACTGAAAGAACTCAAAGCCGCAGGCGAGAAAGTCGACATGGAGACGCTCCGCTATATGAACGAAAACGCGGTCATGCTCTACGAACTCCAGATGGAAATGACAAAAATGACTGCGCAGCGCTCCATGAATTATCTGAGAAAGCAGGCCAAAAAAGAAAGCAGGAGCTTCCACATTATCGCCACTGAATACAAGGACTACCTCCGCATGGCTCGCGAGCTGGGAAGAGACACCACCGACGAAATCATCTGCAGGACGCCGGACCTCAAAAAGATGCATGACCGATACGTGGAAGAGACCACGAAGAAAAAAGATGAGAAAAGGCGGCACGCGGCGGATCTGGATTTCAGAAACATCGCAGCGAGTTTCTCAGAGAACAAAAAGCACTTCGGGTACGAATTTCAGGGACTCACGATCATTGTCCCGGCCTGCGCATCAGAGATCATCATGGAAGGCCAGAAGCAGCACCACTGTGTGGGCGCGACAGACACCTATATGAAAAAGATGCACAAAGGAGAAAGCTACATCCTTTTCCTGAGAAAGAAGGAGGATCTGGAAACCGCCTATTACACGCTGGAAGTGACGTGGAACGGATATGTGCGGCAAAGCTACGGAGCCTACGACCGCAAGCCGGACAAAGAAAAGACTGAAGACTGGCTGGAGCACTTCACGCGTGAGATCCAGAAGCGGACCGAGAGGGAGAAAAGGCAGGAGGCATCTGCAAGCGTCATGATGCCGGCCGGATAAGGAGGAAACCATGGATTATGTCCAGATGACACTCGACGACTGGGTGTCGCTCAAAAAAGAGATCGCGGAGGAATTCGCCAGAGCATCGGCCTCTTTCGTCCGGATCGGCTACCTGCTCCGGAAAGCGGAAGACAGCCAGGGCTACAGAAATGAAGGCTACGACACCCTTACAGAGTGGGCGCAGGCAGAACTCGGCATCACGGCGACCTACGTCTCACGCTTTAAAGCGATCAATGCCAAATACAGCGTGGACGGCTATTCCGACCGCCTGAAAACAGAGTTTGTCGGCTACGGCTCCGCGAAGCTGGGCGAGATGCTGGCACTCCCGGATGGCGACATGGAGATGATAAGACCAGAGACAAAGCGCCAGGACATCCGCAGCCTCAAAGAGTTTAACAAAGAGGCTCCAGAAGCCGAGGATCCGGAAGCCTGGGCGCTGGAGATGATGACCGTCCTCCCGGACGGAGCCGTGGCAGATCTCAAAAAAGCCGTGGCGCTCGGATCCCTGACAGGCAGATCCTGCAGAGAGATCCTGAACCCTTCCGGAAACAAAATGTTCAGGACAAAAACCGCCATGATCGCCATGACGGACGAAAGCCTGATCGTCAAAACCTTCGGCCTTGTCGGCGGCCGCCGGACGGTGGAGTGGTCCGAGCTCGCCGAGTGGATCGCGACAAAAGCACCCTTCCCGGATGCGTCGGAGCCGGAAGAGACCACGCAGGAGCCGGAAGAAACCATGCCTAAACCCGAAGAAACAGACACTAAACCGCAGGAAACCGAACCGGCGGCAGAGGAAGACGCAGGGGAAGAGACCGACGCGGAGGAAGCCGAGGAGGAAGCCGAGGAGGAAGCCGAGGAGGAACCCCAAGAAGAGCCCGAAGAGCCAAAAGTCAGCCCGGTAGAGGCGGAAGAGCCGATTGCGCCGGCGCAAAAACAACAGCCTCCACAGGCGGAAAGAGACCTCGCGACCATGATGAGCGGCCTCCAGAAAGCGGTCAAGGCCAGAAACTGGGATGCAGCGCTGAGCTTTGCGGAAGGCATTGAGGCGGCGCTGCGGAAGATCAGAAACTCCTGAGGGGAAATCGAGGGAAAATCATGCACACATGCAACTGCGGGAAACCGATCAGCAACCACAAAAGTCTGTGCCTCAAATGCATGTGGCAGGAGGCACAGAGGAGGGCGGAAATGAAGATCAAGCCCAAGGAAATAAAAACCTGCAATAACTGCGGGAAAGAATTTTTCCCGAAAAACAGCACAAGGGAGATCTACTGCTCAGACAAATGCAGAAGACAGGCAACCTACCAAAGGCAAAGAGACCGGCGGCAGAGGGCGACCTGCATGATCTGCGGCGTGGATTTCGAATACACAGGCACGAGCCGCCGAAAACGCTGCGACGAATGCACAGAGGCTGATATCAGAAAACCATACAACATACACAAAAAACGTAAAAAGCCGGCGAATGAAAAAAGGTCGTCGGCAGCAGAAAAAGCGGCGAGGCTGGCAAGGCTCCCGGAAGGGGCAAACCCAAAAGACGCATGGATGGAGGATGTAGGTGCAATCCAGATAACTCCGAGAATCACGCGGACCGGCGCGAAAGCGGCCATAAAGATCAATCCGGCCAAGCTCCGCCCCCCCATTTTGGAACCGACGCGCACCTGGCGCGGGAAGACACCGGATGAATGGAGGGCACAGAGGATCGCGGAAGCGAAGAAAAAATACCGTGACAACGGCACGGATATAGAGAAAAAGCGCAACTCCCATCCGAACGACGGCTACACGCAGGACGAGGACGACCTCATCCTCGACATGACGGATGGAGGGGCAACTCTGGAAGAGATCTCAGAGATGCTCGGCAGATCGGCCGCCGGCGTGAGATACAGACTCAAAAAGCTGAGGACGGGATGATGGGATGCAGGGAATGTTACAAATTCAAACGCTGCTTTGAGCGGCGCGGGGTGTGCGCTGAATATAGAAGTTTAAAAGAAATCAGGGAGGCAATCAGGAAAGCAAATGACGACTGGAATCGCTATTTTGGGGATGGCATTACTGCTGTTACTTCTGGACCTGGCAAAGACGCATCTGGAGAAAATACAGCTCCAGGAGGAGATTGCTGAACCGGCGCGGGCACACTGGAGAAGCCTGGAGGCCGGTGACATCTTTATCAGCTGGGACGAGGTGATGGAAAAAACGAGGATCGAGAAGAAATGAAGAGGGAAAACATCAGCACGAGGCATCCGATATTTTGCCGGATGCAGGAAGACTTTACGGAAGGCATCAACGACGCTTTAAAGCGGATGCTGAAAAATGGAGTCAATGAAGGGCGGGTAACATGCACGCTGGACATCAACCTTTTTGAGGATGAGGTTACAGGCACGCACGGAATTGAGCGTCTGGCAAAAACTCCAGTCTTCCAGCACAAAGTGAAGGCGTCGGTGTCACAAGGGGTGCTGCTTAACGGGAAAACAAATATGCGAGGCACTGAAATTATACAAGATCCAGAAGGGAATCCAGTGCTCTCGGAATATTCGAGGCAGATGACGCTTTTCGACGAGGGAAGCCCGGAAGATGATGAGGAGTGAGCGACCTGCATGCGGAATGTGTCCGTCCTGCCTCCAGCGCGACATGTGCCCGGGCAAAAGCGGCGGTGGCAGGGGATGTGACAATTACATCGAGCCGGAGCCGACCCGCCACGAGTGGCCGGAGATTTACAGAAGTGCACTCAGAAAACTAAAAGAAGCCAAAAACACTTTTGAAGAGGTCGGCGCTCTCGGACGGGCAAACGGCATCCGGGACGCGCTGATCAGGATCCACGGCTTCACGGCCGAGGAAGTGGAAGAGATTGAGAAGGGAGGACTATGATCTGCATCCAAATTCCGGGAGCGGCGATTTTCTTCCCGGATGAAGAAATTACAGAAATAAAAGCGATCACGACCGGCGGCCTCCCTGCAATCGCCTTTAAGAGCGCAGGCACGGGAGGCCTGCAGTTTGTAAAACAATTTAAGACAGACTCGGACAGAAA
>Ga0326512_10001361_pt1 | contig 19093 bp, 20 predicted proteins | sample 1_2617_0518_D_FD_203652 | JGI IMG/M metagenome (GOLD analysis project Ga0326512, IMG submission 203652) | Bovine rumen microbial communities from UC Davis, California, United States - 1_2617_0518 | ecosystem: Host-associated > Mammals > Digestive system > Stomach > Rumen | place: USA... | reverse complement strand
AGCCATAATCTCACTCTCCTTTTTCACCAAATAAAAAAGAGCCACTTCCTACACTTAGGAAGTGGCTCATTCAGCGTCTATATCTTCGCTTAAACGCGTAATCTCCAAAATCATACTTTTCTTATTACCGCCTACGTTTTCCGGTAATCCAATAATATTAAATACGGACGTAGTTGGATCAGCCCTTTCTCCCAAGCGTAAGTTTATATCACTCACGACTCTTACTTTTGGCATATAAATCAAATTTGTATAATTTAAGCCATCATTTTCATCCTTGGAGTAAAACTTACCCTCAAGAGTGAACAATCCATTAAATCTTTCTTTTTGTATAGTATAAAGTAATGCTTCATCTTCATACTCATAATAATAATCCACAATATACTCTTTTGTGGCGTCCGCTTGTTTAGTTCTTTCTTTATCTTCAAAAACTTTAATACAAATTTCAGTTTCATCTAAAAAAGAATTATATTTATTATTTTCAGGATCTAATTGTCCATAAACTTTTTTCTGCGCAACTCCGCGCTCATATTGATAAATAAAAACTTTTTTCTCAGGATATAACACTGGTTGATGTGTTATATAAATACATCCATCTTCTAATTCAAATGGACCTTCTCTCTTAGGAATTAAAAGAGATTCTTTATTTTGTTTAGCTTCTGTAATAGAAGCACTTAATAAAATTCCCATACTAATTGAAGACATAACACCTTCAGTAAGGGAGAACTGTACTTCAGAACGATCCTCCCAAATAACACGAGGCATATTGGACCAACCTCCTCGCGCCATGATAGTAGATTGTCGTTCATTTAGTACGGCCATATTCACTTTTTCAAAATATAACACGGGTTCTCCCGCTTCAAGGTATCTTGAACCAAATCGCATAGGATCATGAGCTTTTAAAACAACTTCTGAAAGTTCTTTAATACCAAAATATTGATCGAGCATTTGATTCACCACCTAAAAATAAAAACTAGGGGCATTAGCCCCTAGTTTTATATTTTATATTCAATTATGGATTGTCATTGTTACCCTCTGGGATAGCAGTTAGAGAACCCTTATCGTTACCTGCGGTTTCAGCATCAGCTGCAGCAGTACCATAACGAATTAGCTTCATCATTTCCTTCTCACCACGTTCATTATCAGAACGTAGAACAGTTAGAGTCATTTCAAAAGTAGAAGGATCGCCTTCAGCTTCTAGAGTAATAGTTACATTAGACTGAACCTTAGCCTTACCAATTACGAACTGGAATGCTTCATCCTTACCAGTAGCCTGAGAACGCATGAAAGTATCACCAACAACACGATAAGTACCTGGGAAAGTATCTGGAGAAATAGTTACTTCAACTGCGGTATCAGCATTAGCATCACCAGTAATAACTTCTTCCCAGAAAATACGAACGTGGTCGCCTTTAACAGGTTTAGCATTGCTAATACCCATAGCAGTATTATTAAAAGTTAGCTCGCAATTTTCAGACATTGCATTTACAGCACCCGATTCACTAGAATAAATGATCTGAGTACGTCCGCCAGCAGCAGCACTTGGATCGCCAGAACCATCAACACCGCCGCCATAGTTAATGAAGCGAATTGGATGCCCTTCGGTCGCAATAGGAGTTAGAGTATTACCAGTAATATGATCCTTTGGTAATGGTAACTTACCATTGTCACCAGCAACCACTTCTTCAGTATGACGAACGATAACAGTCTCGGTAGCAGATGGCTTATGAATAGCGCCACCTAGCATAAAACGTAAAGACTCAAGAGAAATTAAAGCATCTTCTAAAGTAAGAGTAATTTCCTTACCATAGTCCCAAGAAATTAGCTTTGGATTACCCCAACCACCAGTAGCGTCAGTGGTTTCAGCAGTTGTTTCAATAGTAGAAACCTTTAGAGTATCTAGGAATAAAACAATATCACCTTTATATACATTAGACTTAGGGTCATTTTCTAAAGCCTCAAAATATACATTGGCAACTTCCTTAATACCATACTTATCAAAAATATTAACAGCCATGTGAGTTACCTCCTAAATCATGATTTATCAGAACTCGCAATGGAACGCATCCAATGCTTGAGTTGTGATTTTTTTAATTTTGCACCAGCTAACGCGGCGCGATTGTTTATATTAAACTGATCACGCCAACCCATTCTTTTTAACTGGTCGTGAAAAGCATAATATGTAATATTCCATATATTATCCATGTTTAAACCGCAATCATTAATTGTAATACTACCTAACAAATCAGAAAATTTTAAATCATTTTTTTCTTGAGCAGCTTTTTTAGCTTTAGCTCTCCGAACTTTTTCTCGATTTGCTCTCATTTGCATTTTAAGTTTTTTAGTTGCGGGAGGGTCATCTGGATAAATAATAATTTCTTCACCCTCTTGCTCTATAAAATACATTCGACGTAAAAGTCTCTGTAAATCATAAAACTTTTCCTCTGTTAATAAGTGGTTCTCTTCCTCTGACCCTATAATAATTTGTGCAGGATCAAGAGAAAAATTAACATCTTCATGTATAAAAAAATAAAAAGCTTTTTTTAAAGTATTATTAACTTCTATATCTAAAGTAGTCATTAATAATAAATATTGAAAATCCGTTAAACTATCTACTAAATTTTTTAATTCAGGGTCTTCTTTAGAAGTAATTATAGGTTTTTCCGCAGTTAAAACTCCTAAATATTTTTGAAAATTTTCATAACCTTCATCTACAATTTCTCCAACTGTGGCCGGATAAACTAAACAAATACCATCTAATGAAACTGGAGAACCTTTTAAAAATTTTAAAGTTTCATTATCAGTTAAATTCATTAATTTTATACCTCATTGAATAGCCTCCAATCCAAGGAGACAAAGTTAAATTATCCGCGCGATAAAATTGAAGATTACCAATTCCTTTTAATTTACCCTGATTAAACATTTTATCTATTTCTTCCATAATTAAATATGGTCGAAGAGATCTTTCATTTAAAAGCCATTTATCATAAGGACAAGCTATATCAAAACGTAAAGTTGTTATTTTAAATTCTGGATTTAACATATTAACAGTAAAATCATCAAATACTGTTACTATATATGACATTTCATCATTTGAATCATCAAAAATTTTAGGAACAATTAAAATTTGCTTATTTATTAAATCTATTCCTTCTACATCAGGTTGTTCTTTCCCAGTAATAGGATCAATTTCTTTAAAAGGATCTCTAGTTGGATATTTTAATAAACGACAAATTTTTTGATTTTGCATTAATTTATTTGCAATTAAAAATGTATTTTCTCCCATCACAGCAAAACGCCGTTGAGTAGGCTTTTCTATTTTTTGATTTAATTCAACCATAAAATCACCTACCATAATGGAATAATAGAAATTTCTTTTTTATAAACTTTACCTTGGTATAAAGCTGTTAAAATAATAGGACTTTGATCGGTAAGTAAATTTTTTGAATTTGCTTCAACTTTACAACCGTGCTCTACTAATTCAACAATTTTAGCATACTTGGTATCGCTAATAAAAAATTCTACTTCTTCTGTAATTTCAGAAGTGCCCTTTAAATAATAAGTAGCTTTATTAGCCAAACGTATTGAATTCGGCCCTTCTATATAAGCAGAAAATTCTTTTTCTACAGAATCTATTACAATTGTAATATTTTTATGAATTTTAGGATATTTTTTTAATTGAATAATAATTTCTACAGTTCCTTTCCCAACAGCAACTAAAACTTCTTTACATTCTTTTTCTCCCGTCTCGGGATTAATAATATCAATATGCATTGGTTTAGCTATCTTTTTGTTCATAGAAATAAATTCTACTTCTTCATTAGATGGAATTCCATTTTTCATTAAAGTAAAAGTTAAATTAATTACTTCATTAACTTTAAAGGTTTGAATTTCATCAGGAATGGATAAATCATATATCGCCATTTTATCTAAATCAGCAATATCATTTTCAATATCATCATATATTGTATTAACTTTAGTTTCTGTTAATGAAAGATAAATAACTCCAGGAACACTAGAATAATCATATTCAACCACAGTCCAAGATTCATCTTCTACAATAAAATTTGTTGCTCTATCTACTGGATAACGTGGCATTAATAATTCAGCATATTTATTAGGTTGTGGAGTAATTCAAGGAGATTAATCATTTATTTTATAAAAAGTATAACCAGCATAAACACAAGGAGAACCTTGTTCTTTAAAAGCTCTGCTTAAATGTGTACCAGAAAAATGATCTTCATTACGTGCTTCATTATAAGTTAAATACATTTTATTTAATTCTAAACAATAAATAGCATTAGGGTATAATTTTATATCAATACACCATTGCCAATGGTATCCACCAGCAGTTTTTAATTTTCCATTTGCCGCTTCTGTAATATGACCATGATGTATATTCATTTGTTTGCTTGCATCCGCAGCAGTTTTAAAAATTTGTCCAGTCTCTAAACAAACAATATTTTTCTTTTTCTTAATATGTTTTACATCATTACTATATTTTTCAACAAATTTATTTCTAGCGTATTGAATTTGTTCTTTAGTAGGTCTATTACCCTTCCCACCAGGTAATATATTATATCCTTTTATTGGGTCTAATGTATTATATTGTTTAATCCAATATTTTTCTTTCTGGTCTAATTCTTCAGCCGATTGAGCAACATCAATAATTGACCATTCAAATTCTTCTTTATTATATTTATGTAAAGCACGATGAAAATAAATATCTGGATCTTTGGTGTAATGTGCTGCACGTCTTTCACATAATCTTTGTGTAGTTTGACCAATATATCTTTTCTGATTTACTTTATTATAAGCACAGTAAATGATTCCATATAATTTCATATATTCCTCCTTTGGACTATATCTTCATCCATATTACTATGGAGGTCGCCACTTCGGGAAATAATTCCCTACTCCCTTTCGGGATAGTCTCTGAACCTTCCTTTTCAGGCTTGGCTGCTGATTGTCTATTTTAAAGTACTTAGCTTTACAGCATATACCAGTTTTTTAATTTTTTCTACTTTCGTAACTATCACATTTAAATCTAAACGATTTTATGTTGTAGTTTAAAAAACATTAAGAGTTTCCAGCATTTCAACGACGATTGTTTAACCTTTACAGGCTAAACACCCAATTATTTAGGTTATTCCACGTTCTAAAATTTCCTTTTATTTTGCTATCTAAAGAACTTACAAAATAAGCCCAAGAAGATTGCAAATGCCCTTCACTATCTATCCATTTCATAAAATAGTTACAACGAACAATCCAAAAACTTTTAAAAGTTCCGTTAACTTTCTTTTCTTCTTGAATTAAAATCCATTTTTCAATAGAACCATCATCAAGAGTCCAATTCATAATGTCTCCTACTTTAATAGGAACATCTAAAGCAACTTCTAAAAACATAATTTTTTCATATTCTTTATCTTTACTTGTCAAAATAATCCCGTCAAAATAAATTCCTCTTTCTATAGATAAATTTCTTAAAGTATGAGGAGATTCTGCAAGCCATTTTTCAAAAGAACGTATTCCACCATTTCTAATTCTTTCAGCAGTTGTTTCTCCTAAATGATTAATTCTTGAAAAATAAACATCAAGGTAATTCATTTGGAACCTCTAGGCTACCAATTAAATTCATACATTCAAAAATCGTTTGTCTAAAATATTTATAATTTAAAAAACGTAATGAATTTAATTTAGCAATAAGCGGCCAGTAATTAATTGAGCTTGGTTCTAAACCTTTTAATTCAATTAATATTGAATTTAAAAATTTTTCCCAATCTCCGCCCTCTTTTTCTTTTTCTTTTTCACAAAGCACACCATAAAGACGTCCTTTTAGCTTATTTTTATATCCTTCAAACGTCTCTTCGTAAAGCATTTTTCTTACCTGCCAAACGTCTAAATAATTCAGCTGGAGTTTTTTCACGCGAACGATCATAAATTCCTTCTGCGCGCCGCACTTCAACTTGAATTGCGGCCTCCAATTTATTTAATTTATCTAAATGATTTGCTTGTGAAAAATCTTTATCAGCGTACAACTGCCGAATGTTCTCCCAACTTGCAATACATCTTTTAACCCATTCATGTTTCATATATAAAGCTAAAAGTTGTATTTCATCATTGGTTAAATCTCCAACAAATTCAGAAGCTTCTAATGGGTTAGATTCTGAATCTGCATTTTCATTTTTTTGTGTATCCAAACTTACCCGCGGATACTTAAATCTAAAAACGGCAATTTTTAGAAGTTCTTGCCAATCCCGCTCAACGATTGCTAATTCTTCCTCAAGTGTCCATTCATCCGCGGTAATCCGTGCTAAAAAAGCATCATATACTTTGAGAAAGGGAGTAGCCATAAATTATTTCTCTTCGGCTTGATGTTTTACAGAAATAGCCTGAATTACATCAATACCACAATATTTCTTAATAAGAGCGGTAAAAGCATTATCAGTAATATCATTATCTACTACATACTGTACAATAGTATCTTTCGCAGCAGAAGGCGCGATCTTAATATAATTAGCAAAAGCAGTAATATCACGATTATTAAGCATTTTAATAATTTCATCGCGACTCATTACATTAGTCGGAGTTTCAATTACTGCACGATCTTCTGAGACACCCTCAATTTTAATATAACCGCCGCGAATCATATTCTGAACGCCTGGCTCATACATTAAATCTTCATATTCAGTAGGTGTTAAAGTAATAACACGATTTGGTGCAAGACTACGACTTCTCATAGTGCCATCAGAAGTACCAATAACAACAGTAGCAGAACTAATATTTTTTAAAGTAATTTTCCCCATAATATTTCCTCCTTTAACTCTAAAAGAAAAATGGGATGGGTGAGATTCTCACCCACCCCATTAAATATTGTATTTATATTAAATTATGGATGTGCAGCTGCATAAGCAGAAGCAATACCAGCATCTAGATTGTCATTATAATCCTTCCAACCATCTGCATCAATACCAGCATTATAATAGATGCCCCAATAATTTGGAGTACCAATCATGCCTACACCAACCTTTAGATAACCTTGTAAAGTAACTTGATTGTCGCCTTCATGGTCATCCCAAGTACGGAAATATGGAGAACCTTCAAAACCTAGCTTAATAATCTTTTCTTTACCAGCAGGCATTACGTATGCGAAAGAAGGATTCATAACTAATTTTTCATTCTTTTCATCAGTGTAAGATTGTGGCATTACAACAACTGGAGTTCCACGGAACTTACCAATATAACCACGATCACGAACTTCAAGCATATCCTGGTCAGAAATCTTAGTAGTATTATTATAAACAATAGCATTTACCATTTCTGCGGCAAATTCTGGAGTGCAGTAAATAATTGGATCGCCATAAGCCGCAACTACATTGCAAAGCTTAACCATAGCAGCTGGGTCAAAGCTAGAAGCAATAACCTTATTCTTTGCTGGACGACCAGCCATATTCCAAGAACTTAGAAGCATTTCCTGAACCATTTCAAAAATACGATCAGTAATACCTTGTTGGATAATCTCATAAATGTCAGTCATATTCTCTAAACCATCAAGATAACGTTCGAAGTCAACATAACCGGCTCCGCCGATAGCCTGTGGATATACATCAAACTTATCACGATCTAGTCTGAAAGTCTCATAGTTACCAGATTCGGTAGCACGAGTTACAAACTGACGACCACGTTGCTTGCCGCGAGTTACACGGAACTCTAAACGAGAACCCTGTGGTACACGAATAATTTCAGTAAACATATCTAGAGCACTTTGAATATTACGTGGTAGAACTTCCTCTAAATTTTGAGATAGTAATTCAAATAAATCAATCTTATTACGCTCGAACTTATAGCGATTTAAACGGCCCTTATCATCACAAAGTAACTTAGTTAACTCGTCACGAAGAGCGGCTTCATAGTCATAATTCTCGGCAGCGAACTCAGCAGGAACCTTGCGGCCGAAAACACCATTCATTAAAACTTGTAGCTTATTCATAGTTCGCACCTCCTATTATAGACTAATAACTTGATACTTAACGCCAGCTTCGCCGTTAGGTACAGTATAGAACTTAACAATCTTAGCATAAATGCCAGAATTTGGAGCAGTTTTTACAATTTGTGGAACTGCTTTAGCAACATTAGTTGCAGCGGCAACACCAGGTACTACATATAAAGGAGTAGTATTAATTGCATTTAAAGCATCAAATAAATCAGCTTCTGTTGCGAAATCAGATTCATCATATTGTAAGCAATTAGTAGTTACGGTATCACCAATACCTAATAAACCAACACGAGGATAGTCGCCAGCAATCTTGCGGCCAAAACGTGCTAGACCATAATGATAATCATCATATTCTTTTTCTGCAGTGTATACAATACCAATAGGCTTGTCAGTAGCAGCGGCTGGAGCAGCAATAACGCCTGCAGCCTTATCACCTACGACCCACATACCATTCTCGCAAGGAGCGTCGATTGTAAAATCTTCAGATAGTGGAGTCTGAGAAACTACCATACCAGTCTTTGGGAAAGCTACCTGATTAAGCTCTAAGGTAGCATATAGCTTCTCGCCTGGGCGATACTTGCTAGATAGGCTATTAGCACTTGTTAGTGGAAATCTTTTAAGAGCCATAATATTTTCCCTCCTTAATTTTTACGATACTTTTCCATAAATAATGCGAATTGATCATGCTCTGGATCTGGTAGTGGTACTTTTTTAATTTCATTACCAGCCATCTGTTTATTAGCAAAAGCTATTGCTAATTTGCTCTCCAATTCATCATAAGAAAAGTCATTAGCCTTATCTTTAATATCACTAATTTCCTCTTCTTTCATTACTTTTTCGTATTTTTCTATTAATTCATTTTTACGATTGTTTTCAACTTCTAAAGCTTGATTTTCATAAGTCTGTAAAGAAGTTTGTAATTCTTCGTTCTTAGAGCGAAGACTTTCAAGCTCTGTATTGGTTGAGGTTTGGAACTGTTCAAGTTCTTCAATGCGAGCTTGCGCTGCGGAGTAATCAGATTGTAACTGATTGTAGGATTCTTGTAGTTCATTAAATTTGGTTTGTAAAACTTCAAATTCAGAAGGTTCCTCTGATACGGTTTCTTGAACTTCTGATTCAGATTCAGCAGTTTTTTCTTCAAAAACTGTTTCTTCTGTAGCTTCAGATTGAGTAGTTTCTTCTGTTTGTTGAAACGTATCTTGTACTTCTTCCTGTACTTGAGGATCCTCAACCTGTTCTACAACATCCTTGTTTTCAAACTCATTCATTGGTTGTTCTCCTCCTTCATTATTTTTTTCAGCCTCTTCTACTTGTGCTTTGAGGTTAAACAGAAGTGAAGAGAACTTCTCATATTGTGTTTTATATATGTCATCATTCTTAGAAAAGAATGAGGATACCGAAAAACATGGTTCATGTTCACCAATTACGCAGAAGCCAAGCATTTTAGCTTTAGTATAAACAAAATATTCTTGTCCTTCAATCATTGTCCAATCTCCATCAATAGAGAATGGATCAAGTTCCATAGATTGATTTTGACCAAAAATTTTTTTAGCTTCTTCATAATAATCAGTAAATAATACCACTGAAAAAACTGCGTATTCTCTTGTGACACCATCTGTATCTTCAAATGGTTCCCAACCAAGGAAATTTTCTACATAACCATAACCATTAGCTAAAGTTGGGCCGCTGTGAGAAGCCCAGCTTTGAGTTGCTGGGTCAAAGAAACCAACTACAGGAGTAGTGCCTTGAGTAGCAGATTCTATTAACTGATTAGCAACTGCTTCAGTAATATAAGAACCATTTCTATTACCATATTTAGTAAAGACTCGCACTTTTAAGCGACCAATATTTGGGTTACTTTCAGAGATTCCTTGAAAGGGAGAATCAATTACTACGCTATCAAAATAAATAGGTATTTGTTTTTCCATAATTATTCTCCTTACCCAGCAGCTTTAATATTAGCTTGAGTTTTTTCAGATTTTTGTTCATCAGGAAGTTCAGGACGACCTCCCTTATTATTTAAGTCATCGCTCTTTTTTGCATTTCCTGTTTTTTGTCCCGAAGAATTATTTTTTTCTTCATTCGCAACTTCTCCACCTGGAGTAGTATAAGAAGATTGTAATGGAATCATTTTTTCTGACATTTTTAAGAAATCATTCTCAAAATCCATTAAACTAATTTGATCGCGTTGTTTAATTCCCATAACAACGCCAGCAAACATTTTAGAATACCCATATTGTGCTGCTTGAAAATAATTGCTTTGAATATCTTGCCTATTAAAAACTGTAGTAGGTAAAATTTCGAAATCAAATGTTAAACCTGGACGAGAAAATTTATTATTTAAGTGAAATTTAATCCAAGTTTCATAAACATTTAAATAAGAAATCATTAAAGCTTCATCTTTTTTAATAGTATAAGCCAAAGTAGAACTACCATCAGCATTAAATAATAAAGAACTTCTACCTAAGAAATCATATGCATTATCGCGATATTTTTTAATTCTATCATTAGATTGAGCTGCAGCAGAAGTATCTTGTAAGCTTTCTAAACTAGTATTGCCAAAAGTAGTTAATACATCAATGGTATCTGTCCCGCTTAACATTGCCGCAACAGAAGCATGCATTTCTGCTGCTTCATCTAATGGGAATACTAATTCTCCATCATCTATTGGCATTTGCTGAATTAATAATTTATATAATTCATTTTCATCACGTTTTTCTTCACGACCAACAGCATCCTCTAATTTTTTTAATTGTGGAATACTTGCTATTAATAAAGGTGCTTGGTCGTTAATAAAAGTAAAACAAATACCTCCTGACTCAGCAGGAATCATTACCCAAGGATCAATTAATTTTTTCGCATTTTCATAATCACGCCAGGCTTTTTTAACAACTTCTGGAAAAGTTTCTACTGCTTCTTCTCGCAATTCTTCATCATATATTCTCTCAAAATAATGTAAATTAAATTCTAAAATAGGAAGATTATTAAAATCTTTAAAACGAGTTCTGCAAAATTCTAATGGTAAATCTTGAATAACTACATTTTCACCATCTTCTCGTAGAATACCATTATATATTCCAACTTTTAACCATTCTTTAGTAATATAATTAAAAGTATTAGGAATATCTAATTTTTCTACAAAGATGCAAGCTCGTTCAAAATCTTTAATAATTTGCGCGTGAGAACCTTTGCCCGCGGCAAGAACAGGAATTACTGCTGTATCGTATAAAGGTAAAGAAGCTAAAAAATCTATATTATTTCTATAATCGCCATTAGTGCGATAATAAAAACTAGATAATTCACGATATGCTTCTAGTTCTCCAGAACGAATAATAGCATTTATTTCATCTAATGTAAAATCATCATTAGAAACCCTTCTTCCATTACGATAACCCCAGCGAGTATAAGCACTTTCTGTTATAGGCGCTCGCGCGATATTTCTTGTTACTTGTAAACGAAATTTTGAGAAATCATATTTTTTATTTTTATTTTCCAAAGTTGTCACCCCCTTTTTCTTGGACTATAGAAAACATATTGTGCAAAATTCTTTTTCTTAGAACGTTTAATTGCTTTATCTTCATAATACTTAACTCTATATAAACCATATTCTAAAGCAGAAAAACGGTCTTTATGAACAGAACTAGAAATTTGTTCTATTTTAAATTGATTTTGCACACCAGTCGGTTTTAATTTTAAATTATTTAATTCATCAACTAATCGAGAAGTCATTTCATACGGTAATAAATATACTCGTTTATCAAAAAGAGACATCTTTTTGCCTTTATTTGTATGAAGCAATTTATCTTTAACAATTCTTTCATGCGCAAGTAAAGATAATGTACCATTGCTTAATTGCGCGAAAAAATTTGAATGAATTGCGTCATCATTAGAGGAACCAGCTTTTATATCATAAATAATAGCATTATATTCTGGTAAAGGTTCTTCTGATTCATTTTTCTTTTCTGGAGGTAAATGATGCTCATTATTAAAAGCAAAATAAGCAGGAAATTGTTCTCCAGTTTTTGCATCAAAAGAAGGAAGAGACATGGCATCTAATAGTCCAATACCTGGCCCGTTACCGTCAATAACAATTTCTTTAGGATGATATAATTCAATTAATTTCTTTAAACGAGGAGCTTGATCTGTAATATAATTAGCTCCATGAATGACTTCTGTATAAATAACATTTTTCTTAAAACCATTTAAATTAGGAATTACTTTAATTACCATAATAGCCGTGTTGGCTTCATATCTGGCAACATCACAATTATCTTCCATACAATTCGCTAGATTGTATGCGTTTAATAAACTGCTATATGTTTCCATATAGTTGAGACTATATTTTTATCTCATAGAGATAACTCTTCTTTCGGGAATCAATCGCTTATTCCCTACTCCTTATTAGGATAGTCGTTGAACCAATCTTTCAAAATTATTTCTATATTTTTAAATTCTGTGTAAGGAATAATTAAATAATTTAATCCGTGTTCTTTTGCTTCTTTTTCTTTTATTTTATCGTGCTCTTGTCTTTCTTGTAAAGTATCATGGAAAAAAGTTACCTCTTGGTAATGTTGTGCGCCCATATACTCAATAATCAGTTGATATTTTGGCAAATAAAAATCATATCTAAATTTTGAGTTTGAAGACCAAGAAAAAATTTGTTCTTCAATAAAAATTATTTTATTATTTTTTAGCCAATTAGCGATTTTCAATTCGCCTTTACTTCTTTTATGATTACATTGCGGACAACCACAATACCCATTATTTATTTTTTGAATAAAATTATGAGGTTTAACATTCCATATAAAACCACATTCATGTTGAATTAAGACTTTATTTTCTGTACCGGTATAATCATTTATTAATTTATATTCATCTGGTAAAATTGCTTTAAAACCTAAAGTGTTTAAATTATGTTTTGAATTACAATAAGGACAAGTTTGATTTTTTAAAAAAGATTGTAAAGTTTTATTAAAAACCTGTTGGCATTTTTTACAAAAAACATTTACACTATATTTTTTAACTTTTTCTCGATAATCAAAACTTAAAAAATCAATCTCATTATTATTGTTACATAATTGTAAAACTTTTTCTTTATTTTCTTTATGTTTAGTTAAATTATTATTGCTGTTATAACAATGGCATAAAAAATTGCGAGTATTAGAACCGGCATTTAAAAAATTCTTACAACTAGAATAAGTTTTTTCTTCTCCACACATTAGACAACGAATACTAAATGGTTTTGTCATTTGCGTATAATTTAAAATTTCAAATGGTTGATTTGGGAATCTATTATTAATTCGTTGCTTAACTTCTTCAATAGAAATAATTTTCATAATATCACCTCAAATAGATTGGTGCTGATTGCCCTTTAATAGTACTTAGAATCACTTCATATACCTTCTTATTTTTTGTTTCTACTTTCGTAACTCAATAAATGAGGATTTTATTTATTAAGTAAAATAAGACTTTCGGGTTTTCCAGCTTTTAAAGAGTTTATTGCCCTACTATCGCTAGTAGGCGGGGCAAATGTTTCACCCCTATCACATAAAAAGTATCTGGGTTAGTAGGATTTTCTTGTGCTTTTCGCTCACATTTTAATAGAGTTCGTCTCTTATTAATTCTTCTAGAATCTAGCCAAGCTTCTTTACTATTTCCAGTCCAAATAGAAAGTGATTCTCGCGCGAAAGAATCTTCACTCATAGTATTAGAATAACGTTGATCCATTAAGGTTGCTTTATCTAAAAGCCCATAATGTAATGGAACTTCATAAGAAAGGCCCCAAACAAAATATTCATTAGGTCGTAAAATCGCATTTACAGCACACTCTATTAATTTACTATACATAAAAACAGTCTTTTCGCGCGCAGTAGTAATAAATATTTGAGCAGAAGTAGGCTCTTCTGGATTTAAAGTTCCATCAACTTCACGTCTAGCAACATTCATTTGAGGAAGTAAAACTTCATTATAATCTTCTTCTTCAATAGTCGCGCATTCTTCTAGAATACCTGCAGTTGCACGAAGACCACGGCTAGTATCTTTAGAAACAACTGTAATCATACTATCATTACGAAAACGTAACTCATAATAATTACCACTTTTCTTTTCACCTTGTTGACCGCCGTTTTCTCTTGTTTGTAATTCATTTTTAAGCATAGGCCAGTGACGCCAAATTTCATTAAATTTTGCTTCTGCAATTTTAATAACAGTACCTTTAACATCAGAAGAAATAAAAATATTAGAACCAGGTAATAAAACCGCGCGCACAACAGCACTTAAATAAGCAGTAAAAGATTTAGAAGTAGCACGTGTTGCTGTCCAGTAATGGTAACGATAGCGCATTGAAGCACGTAGAGCTATACGTTGATAGAAAAACAAATGAAAATTTTTAGCGTCATCTTGCGGTTGTATAGCGTCTAAAAATAGGTCTGGATACATTAACCAATAATTTAAATAGCTAGTAAATAATTCTTGATTTGCATCAAGAAATTCCTTTGTAAGAACAACTCCTTTCTCAATTGGAACACCATCGCGCAAAACAGCTTTTTGAGTAATAAAATCAATCATGTTAAATCTTGAACCAAAGCAGATTCATCCTCATACTCAATATCTGCAGTTTCATCAAATTCAACTGCTTCGTTTTCAATATTTTCTAATCTTTCTGTTAGATTATAGCGTTCGCGCCTATCTTCTACTTGCTCAGTAAAATTACCTTCATTAATAACTAAACGTTTCAAATAATTTTGTATATTTTGCATACAGAAATCAACATCGTCTTTTGGTTCTGAATGCCATTTTGGATGCCAACCTTTTTTGCCGTAATAAACCATTAATTCACCTACACTTTCAAAGTCCGCGGCATTTTTTGCGTTATTAGCTTCAAAGTGCGCAATTTTAATTATGTTATCACGCGCATCCATATCTTTTTTAATATCTAGGCCTTCGCGCAAACCTTTTTTTATACGTAATTCAATTTCGCACAAGTCGCGCGCATAGTGCTGTAAAATTGGAGTTGAAACGTTTTGAGTAGCAAGTATCTGGTTATAGTAATCTTCAAGAAAAAGTAATTCTTCATTAGAATAAGTAGCAGACCAAATTCTCTTCAATTTGCGCACTTTAGCTTCACTTAATGCTTCAATTTCTTCATCAATTGTGCCTTCTTCGCGCGCAAGACGCCATCTTTCATTTTCATCTGCCCATTGTAAAGCTTGGTAATGATCGTCTAGTAATGTATTAAAGTATGCAGTAAGTGTATGATCTTTATGTATAGAGTACAATTGCGTCCATTTGTTAAGATCAAAAGGTACGTCAAGCCAGCGGCAAAGTCTATCAACTTCGCCCATATTAGCCTGATCTATCATTAATTCTAAGCAGGAAGTACAAATTTGAGAGCGATGAGAAGGGAAAAAGTTGGATGAAGTATATTGAAACTCATGAATTGGTTTCTCCTGCCTGCACTTCAAGCATCTTCGCGTCTTTATTTCGTCTGTCATACGCGGATTGACCCCCTCTTGTTATTCTTTTTTGTTTCTCGCATTCTTTACAATTAGAAGCAAATTTATCTTTACGACTGTTATTGGTAGCGAAAAAATAGTTATTGCGCGGCAACCATTTTTTGCAAGTAAAACAACGTTTACGTTCTGTAATTGGAGTTGTTAAAAGCATGCGATATTTGGTTGCTGTTGCCGCCATTTTTTCTGGAATTTCTTTGGCTAAAATTGTGCAAATGTGGTTTTCATTGTACTTTAAGCCAAATTTTTCTTGAAGTTCTTCCTTAATTTCGGTGTATGAAGCTTTGTCAATTTTGCGCGTTAAAATATATTCGCGGGCCTCACTAAAACCAGACATATCAAAATAGCGATCAAAGTCGTATAAAAGGGTACGCCCCCAACTATCTAATTTTTCGCTCAATTCCATATAAAGTGCTGAGTAATTGTTTATTAATGCTTTAATGTGGGATGGGTTTTCCCAATCAAATGTGTGTTTGCGCACTACCCATTTTACTTCAATTTCTTTTGTATATGGATTTTCACGAGTTTCATAATCTTCTAAATTCTTACTTATTGTATGAAGTAAGGCGTTGTTTACGCGTTCTTGCCATTTATCTAAAGGCATCCAGTAAAATGAATCTTCGTCCCAATTATAAGTTTGAGATTTAGGAGGTACTAGCGCGAGAAAGTGCAAAGTGGGTTTATAAGCATCTTTAAGGTAGTATTGGTGGCGCCTAATGTCAATTAAAGAATGCTTTAGTTGGTAAAGACGATATGAGTCTGTAAAAATTTGGGTTTCTTCATCAGGTGGTATTTTACCTTCATTTACTGCAACTATGTGGTCTAGGCGGTCGATACAGTCCCAAAGTTCTTGCATCCCAGGAATTTCAGAATCACCAGGGTCAATTAATTCGCCAGTTTTTTTATCATATTTTGGGCGATGAATTGTTGGTTTTTTCTTAGTGTAAATGTAGCGCGATTCAAGTGATTGAAGAGCTTGTTGATCACTTAATGGATTTTCTAAAATTTCATCAAGCGATTGGACTTTGTCCGCGGCACGTTGAAAACTATTATAGCGTTTATTAGAATCGGTTGTTTCGCCGCGTTGTACGGCGTTTTTCCCTTCTTCATCTTTACCATATAGGATATAAGATGCCATTTGTTCTAATTCAGAATTAGTAGGACGGGTATCCAAGGTATCTAAAATATTTTCAACTGCGCGGAGACGGTCGTAATCGCGTTCAATAGAATAGTCGAGTGAGTATTTTTTTTTCATATATTGCATCTCCGTTTATTTGAAGATACAACTTCCTTCATTTTGTATTTTAACATATTTTATTAGATTTGTCAAGTATTTGGTAAGGTGAGTTATAAAATCAAGCCAGGTGTGGAATTTGGGGAGCCCCCTTAACACAAATTTAACATAACTCTTAAAATCCTTTAACATACCGCCCCCACCGGCCAGTTTGTTACTATGCTACCACTTTACCACGGTGAAGTGTGAAAGTCTAGGTCACTTTATCGCGGTAAAGTGCTAACACGTTACCACTTTACCATGAGAAAGCGCACTTTCACTTGCTAAAGTGTTGCCACTTTACCACATTAAAGCATCAAAGTCTACCTTTTAAATAGATTTTAGCATTTTAATATGCTAAAGCATAAAATACTACTAATCAAATGGACTTATTTCAGGTTAAAAATCCTACTGGGGTAGTGGGATTTGAAAATGAGCATAAACGAATTATTCCACCAGGCCCATTAATTTGGTAGGAAAAAGAAGCGATGGCCCACTTTATTCTGTTAAAGCGCTAAAGTCTACAAATTTAGGGGATTTTATTCTGTTAAAGTGTAAAAGCCTACTGCCCCGGTCTACTTTATTATAGTAAAGCGTAAAAATCTACCTCTCCACAAGACTTTAGTGTAGTAAAGCGTAAAAGTCTACTTAGATAGTCAACTTTAGTATGATAAAGTAGAAAAGTCCCCTAATCCACAGAACTTTACCGTAGTAAAGTCCATAAATATAGTAGCCTTTTTATGCCGATAAAGGCAAGGGCTTTATGCCCTTGCCTTTAGTGCTTTGTTTATCGTGTTCTCATTTGCGAGGCTTGCGGATTCAAATTTGATTTGGTATTTGATTCCGTCTACCGTCAAGTCACCGTCAAGGTAGTAGGGGATTGAATCTTTTTTCCACTCTTGCCCGGCTTTTTCGGTCACCCACTTCTCAAACGCTTCACCCTTGTTTTTCCGACTTGACAGGATTTCGTCTATCGTGCCGATGTAGGCGGCGCCCATGTTCATCAGGCGGCGGCGGGCGATTGCCGTCATGCGAATTCGTAATTTCATCGCGCCACCGTGGGAAGTGCTTTCCCGGTCAAGTCCGATCAACCATTCAGGCAGGTCTTTCAGGTAGATGGTGTAAACCTTGTTATTCATCAGAAAACCGATGATGTAAGCCATCGCGGCGGTAGTGGCTTTATAGGCGTTCAGCAGATTCATCATGGTTTGTTACCTCGCTTTCGTTTCGTTCTGTGAACATTATACACGATAAAAAGCAATTTGTCAATAGGTTTTTTGCCCGGTTGATTGTTAAATTTGTATGATGGGAGTGGATTACATCCACTCGCCATCCCAAACCATTATCAGATCAAACCGCTTATTCCAAATGCACTCATTGCAGAGACGGGACTCAGCCTTGCCCTTGCGGCCCTCAAACAGGATATTGCCCTTGCTGTCGATAATCTTCCAAACTTTGAACATCCGCTTCATTGTGTAGCACCTCTCTCTCATTTCTTGACTATATTATATCATACCGGAATAGCAAAGTCAATAGGTTTTTTGCGATTTAACCAATGCTTAACAATCGTTCTCCGCAGATCATCCGGTAGTTAGATATAACTAACCAATGCCTTCACTCTCCCCTGTCTCTCCATCGGGTGCAACTATATTGTATCAAAAAAGAGGGCTTTTGTCAAGCCCTCTTTGTGTTAAGATTGTGGGATTAATCATCCCATGAATCCGAACCGTCAGCATGATCCACCGCATAGGCACGAGCGTCAGTCAGACGTAAGCCACGGCAGATCAGTAGATCATAAACCGCGTCAAACTGTTCCTGTTCCTCATCGGTCAGATCATGGCTCTCATCATAGCACTCATCAAAATAGTAGGTAACACAGGGTGCGGAAGCTATCACGCAAACATAGGGCAGATCAGCAACCATCATCAGGAATTCAGCAGTAGTCATCATTGTTTTTCTCTCCTTTTCTTTCCCTTTCGTTGATACTATTATAGCACGTGACCGGGTTTTTGTCAATACTTTTTTGTGTAAAGTATACGTAAACTTCTCCGCCGGTCAAATATAATTAGTTAGTATAAACTAACCAGACAGGCCAACAAAAACAGTCCAGTGGAGTTAGTTTAAGTAAACTAACTAAACGGGCCTGTGAAGTTAGTTATGACTAACTAACTACAGACAAATAAAAAAAGAAGCGGATTAAATCCGCTCTTCTTTGATGATGTCATAGTAGCCAAGCATCACAAACCCGCGCTCTTCGCCCTCACGCATTTCATAGACTTCAATCTCATTGGTATCCAGATTGATCATGGTGTACCG
>Ga0326512_10001360_pt1 | contig 19105 bp, 16 predicted proteins | sample 1_2617_0518_D_FD_203652 | JGI IMG/M metagenome (GOLD analysis project Ga0326512, IMG submission 203652) | Bovine rumen microbial communities from UC Davis, California, United States - 1_2617_0518 | ecosystem: Host-associated > Mammals > Digestive system > Stomach > Rumen | place: USA... | reverse complement strand
AGCAATATCCTGTGTGGCAGATGCAAACATCGATAAAAACACCAGCACAAAGATGAAGTAGATATCTGCTGAGATATCCAATAATCCTATACACATGATGGAGAGGGCATAAACCGACTCCATCAGTAGGATGAAACGACGGTAGTTGAGCAGATTAGAACACTGGCGATCTACCATTGGGGCCCAAAGAAACTTAATGAGCCAGGGGATATGAACCAGATGCAGCAAGCCAATAGTGGCCAGACCGTAATTGGCCTGGCGCATACTAACCTGCATGGCTGTAGTGATAAATGTGGATGGGATGAACTGCGCTATGTAGAGACAGAAAAACGTAGCGAGATTCAGTTTTCTTACATTATTTACGCTGGTGGGAGTAGCCATGAAACTATTGGTGGTTTAGAAATTTAACTCGATCGTGGTTCCAAACATCAATGGCTTGCCTGCCTGAGCATAATTGCCGGTTGACGACTTAAAGCCGTAAGCCATATAGTTGGTATCAGTCAGATTCTTGCCCCAAACCTCCCAAGTAACAATACCCTTAGTAAGGGCCACCTTGGCGTTGAGTGTGGTATAGAAGTCCTGACTTACAAGATTATCCTCGGCCCAGTAGATACGACCCAAACCACGCAAGCCAACGTTAAACATCACGCGATCCAACCAGCCTGTGGGGTTGATGGTGTAGTTGGCATCAAGGCTCAATGTATGGTTGGGCACCATGGGCAGGCGATGATTGGTATAATCTACGCTTGCACTCTTTACATAGGAGAGGAAACGGGCATAAGTATATCCATAATTGGCTGTGAACTGCAACCCCTCAACAGGACGTACAATCACATTCAACTCGGCTCCCTTGCTGTCTGTATGTCCAGCATTGGTGGTGATATTGCCCACACCTGTAATAGTAGAAGTAATCTGCATGTGACGCCAGTCGATATAGAATAAGTCGGCACTCAGGGTAAGCAGATTATTCAGCAGGTTTATGCTGGCACCAACCTCGTAGTTCCAACTGTATTCCGGCTCATATGAACGCTCATCGAATGAAGAGAACGACTTATTGAAACCACCAGGCTTGTAACCACGGGTTACTGACAAATAATAGAGGTTATCCTCGGTTGTAAGATACTGCAGAGTAAACTTAGGTGTTACCTGTGTAAAGTCCTTACTGCTCTCAAAAGATTCACCTGTGGCCGATGGTATGAAATCGGTTAAGACAAAATTACCATTAGCAAATGGAGCTGCTGTCAACTTCAGATTATCATAATTGGTCTTGGCATGCTCATAATCAAAACGGATTCCTGCAGTAGCCGAAAGACCACGCCAGATGTTATAGGTGCTCTGATGATAAAAAGCCAGAGAACTGGTAGGTACACAATACTTGGTATGACTAAGTGAACCTGCTGATGGCGAGAAATTATCCACCGTACGATCCACATGCTCCATCATACCAAAGGCACCAATCACCCATTGGTAGCGACTATCGCCACTCGATTTGAGAGTGAACTCCTGCGACAGCATATTCTGATGACGGGCATTCTCGACAAACGACTTATCATTAACAGTAAAATCCTGGTCGATGGCCTGCTTAGAATTGATATATTGGAATGATGTCTGACTATTGAAACTTACCACGGGACCTGTATAGGTGATGCCCAGACCATTGGTACTGATAAGGCGACGGAATGAGCTGTAACGGTTGTACTTGATATCCTGCAGCGTATTGGTCGCAACATCCACTGGAGCATAGGGATAGCCACCCTGATCGCTATAGGTAAAATGACTGGTAAGGCGCACTAACCAATTTTGGGCAGGCTGATAGTACAGGCCGATACGCTCCTCGGTCTCGTTCATCTTATCTACCTTCTCGTTCAGATAGCCGTTTCTGAAAGCACCATCGTTATGATGATAGAGGGCACCAAAAGTAAAGCCGAACTTATCTGATACCTTGGTGTAATTGGATATCTGTGTACGCAAATCGTTATAGCGTCCATACCCAAGACGCACACGGGTGTTCTGATACTCCAAGGGGTTACGAGTGCTGATATTGATGATGCCGCCAATGGCATTACGACCATACAATGTGCCCTGCGGACCACGCAACACCTCGACTGAGGCCACATCGCCCAAATCGCAATCAAACGACAGGGGCTCGTAGAAGGGCATGCCATCCACGTAGAAGCCAATGCCTGTACCGTCCGACTTATTACCTACACCACGTACAAACACGGGGCAACTGGCTCTCGAACCATAGTCGGGCATATAGAAATTGGGGATAACGGCTGTCAGTTCCTTGATGCCGTTTATCTGCTGATTGCTAATCTGGCGTGCCGACAGCGCTGAGCGCGATGCGGGCACCAAATCATACTTATTGGTTTTGAAAGCACTTACTACCACCTCGTCGAGTGCATACGAACGCGCCGTGGTAGTGTCGGCGGCTGTTAGCTCTGGCTCTTCAACGGCCAGCATGGTTGTTAAGAGTAATCCTAAAAACATATCTTTTATTATTTAATGGATGATTCTATTGACGTGTGTTTAAACCACTCGCTGACGAATCTCACGTTCTCGAGTGGTGTATCCTTATGCAGGCCGTGGCCCAGGTTAAAAATCCAGTTGGGGTTCTGACCGAAGAACTGCCAGTAGCGCTCCAGATGCTGTGCGATCACAGCCTGTGGTGCAAACAGCACGCGTGGGTCCATATTGCCTTGCAGCCCCAGCGCAGGGTCAACCAGCTGTCGGGCAGTGGTCAGTGGTGTCTGCCAGTCTATGCTCACATAGTCGCAGTCCTGCTGGCTCAGCATCTGTATGCCAGTGCCGAATCCCTTGGGGAAGAAGATGACGGGCAGTCCATGCTGGCGGGCGGCAGCCGTTATCCTGCGCACAAAGGGCAGCACCATCTCGGCATAGAGCTCTGCTGATATCACGCCACCAAACGACTCGAATATCTGGAAGGCGGCGATGCCGTGAGCCGCCTGCAGATGCACGTAGTGCTCAGAAGCGCTGGTGAGGGCTTCGAGCAGTTGCAGCGCCTCCTCGCGATGGGTATAGAGATAGCGCACCACCTCTGTAAACTGCAATGTCTTGTCGCGTCCGGCCAGCATGTAGCACAGACAGGTGAGCGGTCCGCCGCAGAATCCAATCACAGGGGTATCGACCTTTTTCTGGCGCATAATTTCATCCAGCGTATCGGCCACATGGTCAAGATGCGAGGGGGTAAAGTTCAATCCTGCTGCAGGATGCTCTTCTGTCATCAACGGATGAGGAAAAGCAGGACCCTCGCTGGTCCATTCCACCTTCACACCCAGTGCCTCAGGTATCACCAGGATATCGCTGAACAGGATGGCAGCGTCCATGCCCATATCGTCGATAGGCATCAGCGTCACCTCAGCAGCCAGCTTGGCATCGGCCATGATGGTGCGGAAAGGCAACATCTTTGTAAGTTGTCGGTATCGTGGTAACACGCGACCAGCCTGTCGCATCATCCATACCGGTGGGCGACAGGCCGATTCGTGATTGATAACCGCTAAGAAGGGATTGCTATATTGCGCCATATTTTTTTTGGGTGCAAAGGTACACAGTCTTTGCGACTTGTGCAATCCCTATAAATATGGATTCTAAATTATTTTGCATCATCTGAGCGTCTTTTGGGCGTAGCGATACAGTTATTTTAATTTGTTGAGGTAATATTGGCGCAGCTCCTGCCAGTTGTAGTAGGGCCACTGGGTGGTCTTGATGGGCAGATAGGCCTCGCGCTCGTTCAGTAGGGCTTTCACCAGGATGTCGCCTGATTTTCCTCTCTTGGGGCGATAGAAAATCAACTGGATGTTGCAGCCCATGGGGAAGATGCGATAGTTGCGCCAATAGGTGTCGAGTTCGTCGAGATTGCTCACGGCCAGGCCGCAGTTGTCGAGTTCCAGCAGACAGGCTAAAGGCATCACGCACACCTCATGGCCAAAACGCAGGGTGGCCTGAGTCTGGGTGACGGTGTCGGCTGTGGCAATGATATTCTTCAACAGGTTGGTCTGGCTGAAGGGCATTTTCCCACCCGACACTGGCGATGGGCCGTAGTCGAGATACCAGCCCACGTTGTTCAGTCGCCACAGGTCGTAAACCTCATCATCTGTAAACAGCGAGAAGAGCTCTAAATCGGTGTCGTGGCTCTGCATGTTGCATGCCACGTGGAACAGCTGGCGCATCAGCGAGCTGGCATTTACATTATTATACACGTAGGCCTGATCGTTGAAGAGTTCCTTCATCAGGCGCTCAGGATGCGTCCATTTGAGGGTATATTCGCGTTCTTCCTTATCGCCGGTTTTTCCCATCTCCTTCACCACACCTTCCCAAGGCTGGTTCAGATAGTATTGCAAACTCTCGCTCACGTCGTTGTGAATCTGAGCGGTGGGGTTGGCAGCTGCCAGTTCTTCGCACTCGGCTATCATCGAGAGAATACAACGATTCACCGTGGTGCTGCGTGCATCTATTTTCAGTTTTTTGGCCTTGAATATTTCAGGAAAATTCTTAACCATTCGCTTACCGATGCCATGATGCTGGCGTTCGCCCACAGTGGTCAGGTCGCCCAGTCGCTTGTCGGCTGTGGCATAGATAGCTTCGATAGTGGCGAGTGTTTTCTCGCCCAGCGGTGTCAGTTTGCCTTGCTCCTTAGCAGCCTTCAGGGTGGCAATGGGTTTCGAGTAGTTGCCGTCGCTGATAAGCCAGCGCGAACCATGCCGGCCATAATGACTCATATAGTAGGGTTCGTAACCTTTTGGAGCAGGTGTCAACGCCTTATCCGAAAGCTGTCGATCGTAATCCAAGTAGTTACTACCAGCCAAAAATCGGTTGGCTGCAATATCGTCTTTAGCTGAAGTCTCGAAAACAGGCGCATTCGTTTTAAACCCCTGAGCCTGTATCACCATCGAAAAACCGATGGACATCATTAATAGTGTTCGTTTCATTATCTTACATTATTTGATATTCATCTGCAAAGATACGCAATTATTAGGAAAAAAGTGTTTTTATTTGGTTTTTTACGCAGTTATTTGTAATTTTGCAGCCAAATATTATTAAATAGGTATAGCATGATACAATCGATGACAGGCTACGGCAAGGCAGTCGTGGCATTTAAGGAGAAGAAAATTCACGTAGAAATCAAGTCGCTGAACTCAAAACAGCTCGACTTGAACACACGTATTGCACCCCTCTATCGTGAGAAAGAGATGGAGATGCGCCAGATGGTGGCAGAGGCTCTGATTCGCGGAAAGGTTGATATGAGCGTATGGGTTGAGAAGGAAGCATCAGTAGATGCTACTCCTATCAATACACAGTTGGTTGAAAACTACTACCAGCAGATTAAGGCCATTGCTGACAAAACAGGTATTCCTGCTCCTGAGGATTGGTTCTATACCCTGCTCCGCATGCCAGACGTAATGACAAAGACGGATGTGGAAGAGCTTAACGACGATGAGTGGCAGGTAGTGAAAGGCGGTGTAGTCGAGGCTCTGAAGAACTTGGTTGACTTCCGCTCTCAGGAGGGTGCTGCCTTGCAGAAGAAGTTTACTGAAAAGATTGACAATATTGCCAAGCTGATGGGCGAGATAGAGCCATTCGAGAAGAGCCGTGTGGAGAAGATCAAAGCACGCATCATCGACGGTCTGCAGCAGATACCTACTGCCGACTATGACAAGAACCGACTGGAGCAGGAGCTCATCTACTATATCGAGAAGCTGGACATCAGCGAGGAGAAACAGCGACTGACCAACCACCTGAAGTACTTCCGCGACACCATGAACGAGCCTGCCGGACAAGGTAAGAAGTTGGGCTTCATCGCTCAGGAGATGGGGCGTGAAATCAACACCACAGGCTCTAAGAGCAATCAGGCCGAGATGCAGAACATCGTGGTGAAGATGAAGGACGAACTGGAGCAAATCAAGGAACAAGTTCTTAATGCGCTGTAAAACCATGGCAAAAGGCAAGTTAATTATCATCTCGGCTCCATCGGGCACAGGCAAGAGCACGATTATCTCTTGGCTGATGAGAGAGCACAAGGAACTGAATCTGGCCTACTCTATCTCATGCACCTCACGCGCTCCTCGCGGCACGGAGCAGAATGGCGTGGATTACTTCTTCCTGACACCAGAGGAATTCCGCCAGCGTATTGACAACGATGAGTTCTTAGAGTACGAGGAGGTTTATACCGACCGCTTCTACGGCACCCTGAAGTCGCAGGTGGAAAACCAGTTGGACGCTGGTCAGAACGTGGTGTTCGACGTGGATGTGAAAGGTGGCGTGAACATCAAGAAATTCTATGGTGACAAGGCCCTGAGCCTGTTTATCCAGCCCCCCTCTATCAACGAACTGCGCAAACGCCTCGAAGGTCGCGCTACCGATGCCCCTGAGGTGATCGATCAGCGTATTGCCCGTGCAGAATTCGAACTCTCGTTTGCCGATAAGTTCGATAAGATTGTTATCAACGACAAACTGGAATATGCCGAAGCCGACGCGCTGGACATCATCAAGGATTTTTTGGATATCAAATGATTAGAACAGGGATTTTTGGCGGATCGTTTAATCCCATCCATAACGGTCACATTTCGTTGGCTCGACAGCTTCGTGAAAAAGCTGGACTCGACGAAGTGTGGCTGATGGTTTCGCCACAGAATCCACTGAAAGCTACAACCGATTTGCTGGACGACCACATACGCATGGAGATGGCCCGACTGGCTGTTGAAGGCGAAACAGGCATTGTAGCCAGCGACTACGAGATGCACCTGCCCAAACCATCCTACACCTGGCACACGCTACAAGCCCTGAAACAGGATTATCCTGACCGCGAGTTTGTGCTCATGATAGGTGGCGACAACTGGGCACTCTTTGATAAGTGGTATCATGCCGATGATATCCGTAAGAACTTTCAGATTGTGGTCTATCCGCGTCGTGGCGCCAAAGGCGGCATCGACGGATTAGAACTCATCAACATCTCGAGCACGGAAATACGACAGCTTGTCAAGGCAGGCAAGCAGATAGACCATCTGGTGCCAAAGGCTGTGGCTGAATATATAAAGAAACACGAACTCTATGCTTAATGGACTGAAAATAAACCCAATAAAGTGGATTGGAGCCCTGTTCAAACCCATCCAGAAAAACAGCGCATTCTTTGCGTTTATGTTTGCGCTGGGAATGATTTGTACACAACTGGAACTGATGCCTGTCTATCTGGTAGGCAAAGGTGCCGAACCATACCAGCTATCCGAACCCGAACTGTTTCTGGATATCTATGCCATATGTGTAGTACTTACGCTGATACCCCGAAAAGTTCGTTACTGGGTGCGGGCGCTGCTCTACATCCTGCTCTACACCACAGCTATTGTGGATATGTACTGCTACGTACGATTTGAATCAACCCTTACTCCAACCATGCTGATGCTGGCTAACGAAACCACTGGACAGGAAGCCAGCGAGTTTCTACGAGGCTATATCACATGGGATGTCATCACATCAAAGGTTGGCTGGGTTCTGCTTCTGGCACTTGTACACATTGCTTGGACATTTATCCGCCGAGCCATCAGACATATCAGCGACCGACTGATTCTGCCCAAGATGAACCCCTTTGTTATCGAGGGATACAATGCCATAGTTGGTGTCGTCGTTGGTTGGGCACTCTGCTCGTGCATCACGCTGGTATGGCCCAACAAAGAGGCGATGCACCGTATGTTTACGCACACCACCGTGGGACAGATGGAACACGAGCTTACACGTAAGGACAAAGCCGAATTTTATGTTCCCATCTACCGACTGATATTCAGTATGTACGCCAACCATCTGGCCGACAATCAGTTAGTACAGCTCGAAGCTGCCAGCGAAAAGGTACAGATAGACAGTTGTACCTATCGTGTGCCTAACATCGTACTGATTATTGGTGAGAGCTACAACAAGCACCACTCGCAGCTGTATGGCTACAACATGCCCACCACACCCAAGCAGAAGACTTTGGCACAAGAGGGCACGCTGGTACCATTTACCGATGTGGTAGCACCTTGGAATCTGACCAGTTTTGTATTCAAGAACATTCTGTCGCTGCAGGCCATCGGCGAAAAGGAGGAATGGTGCGATAAGCCACTCTTCCCAGAAGTTTTCCGCAAGGCAGGCTATCATGTGACGTTTATCACGAATCAGTTCCAGTCGAAGGCCAACGAGGCCGTTTATGACTTCAGCGGCGGCTTCTTCCTGAACAATCCAGAGCTGAGCAAAAAACTATTCGACACACGTAACACCCGCCTTTATCCCTACGACGAAGGCGTGCTGCAGGAGTACGATCGTCTGAAGAAAGAAGATAAGGAGCATAATCTGATTATCCTGCATCTGATGGGTTCGCACCTGATGTACAAGTCGCGCTATCCGCAAAAGACACATAAATATCTGAAGCACGAGATGTACGACCGCCCTGAGTTGACCAAGAAACAGCGCATGATTCTGGCCGATTATGATAACTCTGTGCGCTATAATGACTCTATCGTATGGGCTGTTACCCAGCGCTTTGCCGATAAGGATGCTGTTGTGATCTACATGCCCGACCATGGTGAAGAGATTTTTGATGGCGAACCATATATGTACGGACGCATGCATGGTGCTAACATCGATTACCGCTTGGCTCGCAACGAGATGGAGATACCTTTCTGGATATGGGGCTCACCCAAGTATCGCGAGAACCATCCATACGGCTGGGCTGCCATCCAACAGGCCAAGAATCGCCCCATGATGACCGATGTGCTGCCCCATCTGCTGATGTATTTTGGTGGTATCGCCAGTCCGCTTTACCACGAGCAGTATAACATCGTAAGCCCTACTTATGATGCCAAACGCCCACGCATCCTGAAAGGTACAACCGATTATAACCAGTTGAAGAAGAAATGAAAGAGTTGTTATCAAGAAAAGAGTGTTCGGCCATGCGTGGTATTGCCATCCTGGCCATCATGCTGCACAACTACTGCCACTGGCTTAGGGGGATTGTGAGAGAAAACGAATACACTTGGGAACAGTTTAAATTCGACGAACTGTGGCGCCTCTTACTGAATCCTGATGAGCAGTTACCCATGCATCTGGTGTCGTTCTTCGGCCATTATGGTGTGCCTGTATTCCTTTTCTTGAGTGGCTACGGACTGGTGAAGAAATATGAGCAAGGCAATCTGCCCGAAGTAGGTTTGTGGCGCTTTGTGCGCTATAACTATCTGAAGCTGTTTCGTATCTTTATCGTTGGCTTTGTGGCTTTTGTCATGCTCGATGCCATCACGCCTGGCATGCACAGATATGAATGGACCCATGTGGTGGCCATGCTGGGCATGTTTGCCAATCTGATGGAAGATCCCTCGCATGTGGTGTGGCCAGGACCTTACTGGTACTTCAGCATCACCCTGCAACTCTACATCCTCTATCGCCTGCTCTTCTACCGTTGGCGTCATTGGGGATTGATCGTGGCAGCTATCATGATATGCTGGATATGTCAGCTCTCGTGCGAAAATGATGCCGTACTGCTGGAGCGCCTGCGCTATAATTTTGTGGGGGGCATGCTACCATTCGGCATGGGGTTACTACTAGCCCGATTCGAGTCACAACTGGTAAAAGACTGGACTGTCACAAGAAGTCGTTCGCTCATCTTTGCCTGGGGAGTAAACCTCGTCATAGCCATCACCTTCTGCTTTATGTTCAGTTCAAGTTTCGACCGCTGGCTATGGGTGCCTGCACTCATCGTATGGGGCACCATACCTATGGTAAAGCTGATGCCAGAGCGCGTGCTCAGCATCTTTGTGTGGTTGGGTGGCATCTCGGCAGCCATCTTTGTAACACACCCACTGGTCAGAAAGATATTTGTACGCCCCTATATCTATGATGATATGTACGCAGGATTGCTGCTCTATGTGGTAGCAACGCTGTTCCTCTCATGGCTATTCAAGAAGATAATTGACCAACTGCCAAGTCCCAAACTGTGAAGATAAAAGATATCGAACTGGCTAACATTAGCCGTTATCGCGCTGAACTGATGGGAGCAGCCATGCTGTTCATCATCCTGTTCCACGTGCCATTGGCTCGCAGCAACGAGTTCTTTGGTTTGAGGCGATGCGGCAATGTGGGCGTAGATATGTTCCTGTTTCTAAGTGGCATCGGTTTGTGGTTCTCGTGGGTCAAGAATCCTGACGTATGGCAGTTTTATAAGCGCCGCCTACTGCGTATTTATCCTACCTGGCTGGTGATGGCATCACTCTTCTATCTGCCACGATTCGATTGGCTAAACGGCAACTATATCGACCTGTTTGGCGACATCGCCATTAACTGGGACTTCTGGCTGCACGACGAACTCACCTTCTGGTATATCCCCGCCATCATGATGCTCTATCTTTGGGCCCCACCCTACATGCGCCTGATTCAGCGCCATCCTATCTATCGCTGGATGCCTGTCGTGATGATTCTGTGGTGTATCTGGATACAGTGGATAGCACCCTTGCATCAGGCTGTAGGACATATCGAGATATTCTGGAGCAGAGTGCCCATCTTCTTTATCGGCATTAACTGCGGCGAACTGGTGCGAAAACAAACCAAGATTGATGGTGCAGGCATCTGGATGATAGTGGCTATCTTTGTGGCAACCTTCAGTTCGTGTGTGTATCTGGAGCAGATTTCGCACGGACGATTCCCCCTGTTTGTGGAGCGCATGATTTATATTCCATTCACCATCACACTCATCCTGATGCTGAATCGTGTGTTCCGTCGCACACCAAGATGGTTCAATAGCTTCTGTGCCTTCTTTGGCGCATTGAGTCTGGAGGCCTATCTGATACACGACCACTTTGTGATGACCTATATCATCCCCTACCATCTGGGCTACTGGCTTACAGCATTGCTCACCATCGTGATTACCATCCCTTTGGCATGGTTACTGCAAAAGATACTGAAACTCATCGTTAGAGTATGAAGAAGATATACGCTTTTGATTTCGACGGAACACTAACCACCAAAGACACGCTGCTGGAGTTTATCCGTTATGCCAAAGGTTCAACAGCCCTTGGATGGGGATTTTTACGTTATGCCCATCTGCTGGTACTGATGAAATTAGGACTCTATCCTAACTGGAAAGCCAAGCAAAAGGTATTTGCCTACTTCTTCAAGGGTATGAGTATAACCGATTTTAACGCCCTTTGCCAAGCTTTTGCAGCCTCATCGCAACATCTGCTACGCCCAGCAGGAATCAAAGCCATACAGCAAGCAAAAAGCGAAGGCTCGGAGGTGTTGATAGTGAGTGCCTCTATCGATAACTGGGTACAACCCTTTTTCACAGAAGTAAAAGTACTGGGCACACAGATTGAAGTAAAAGATGGCATGCTAACAGGACGCTTTCTCACCAAGAACTGCTATGGACAGGAAAAGGTGAACCGCATCCTGACCCTCTTTCCCAACAGAAAAGATTATCACCTGACTGCCTTTGGCGATAGTCGCGGCGACAAAGAAATGCTGGCATTTGCCGACGAATCATATTTTAAACCATTCAGATAATGAGAAATCCATTGAAGATATTCAAGATTAAACCCGAAGAGCGCTGGCAATCGGCGATAGCACTCATGGTGATCATAGTCCTCAATGCTATGTTTATCTTCCGTATGCACGAGTTGTTCATGCAGCCAGGCTTCGGACCTTATTGGAAAGCCTTCGAACATGAGCTTCATCTGTCGGGCTACGATCCACTAACCTATCTGGGAGTAACCAACTGGGACGTGGTATATCAGGTGTATCGCCATCCGTTGCTGTCGTTTATGATATGGCCACTATGGCTGATTAACGAGGGACTGACGTGGCTACTTGGCGTAAACTGCGTGCAGTATTTGGTGGCTGCATTGCTGATATTCTGTACTTTCTACTCATACATCTTCCTGTATCGCATACATCGCGAGGTGATAGAGTTAGGACAAAAGGATGCAACGCTGCTCACGGCCTACTTCTTCTCGATGGCATATATTCTGATGGCAGCCATCGTGCCCGACCATTTTACAATATCCATGTTCCTACTGCTCATCACGCTCTATATCTCAGGTGTGTGCATCAAAAAGCGCCGTGAGTTCAAGTGGTGGCAATCAGCCATCCTGTTCTACATTACAGCAGGTGTTACGCTGAGCAATGGTGTGAAGGTTTTCTTATCAGGGTTCTTTGTAAATCTGAAAGATTTCTTCCGTCCGAAATACCTGTTGCTGGCCGTTATCCTGCCTGCAGGCTTACTTTGGGCTACAGCCACCTGGGAGTATCGCACCTATGTACTGCCCAAAGAGAAGGCACGTGCCGAAAGAAAGGCCCAAAAGGCCGAACAGCAAAAAGCACGTGTAGCCCAGATGACGCCAGAACAGAAAGAGCAATACGAAACCAGGAAAGCCCGCCGCGAGATAGTATTACAGCGCCAAGCAGCCAAAACTGGTAAACCGATGGAGAACTATGGTTTCTTGAAGTGGACAGACATATCAACCTCGCGCTGGCAATCTACCTACGAAAACCTGTTTGGAGAGTCGCTACAATTCCACCAGGATTACTTCTTAGAAGATGTACTGGTGCATCGTCCTGTATTTGTACGTTACAGCTGGACGCTCAGCTATATCATCGAGGCACTGATGCTGCTACTCTTTGTGATAGGCATATGGATGGGCCGTAGAAGCCGTTTCCTTTGGCTCTGTCTGTCTGGTTTTGCCTTCGACATGCTAATACACATCGGCTTAGGTTTCGGCCTTAACGAGATATATATCATGACGCCACATTGGGCATTTGTATTGCCTATCGCTACTGCCTATCTGTTTAAAGCCATACAAACACGCTGGCTCAGATGGATAGTGGCTGCTATGACGATATACCTATTTATATATAACGGCTATCTGCTGACCGACTTCCTGCTGTCGCCCATCAAAGCCATCATATAAAAAACAGAAAAGCATGCCTCACATCAGGCATGCTTTTCTGTTCCTAACCACTTACGGATGCGCCGAGAAAAGGCTTTAGTGATATTACCAAACTGGCCATATCGGATATTAAGCCAGAGTTCCTCTAACGAATAGCTGATTTTGGTTAAAGGATGGCGCCATGCAAGAATCTTGTACAGCCTATCCTTATAACCCACATTCTCAATCACATATCTGGGGTGCTTGAGTGGGAATTCTAACTCATAACGCTTCATGGTGAAAATCTTCAGGAAACGCTTAGGGGTGGTCTTGGCCGATGCCGTGAAATGGGTTGAATCAGCCATCAAACCTAAGTTGTTGATTTGATTCTTTGAGGGCAGAATAGCCAAACCAGAATTAAACAGCATTGATGCCCAGAAAATACTCTCGTAGTACTCCTTGCCTGTAGCACGATGATTGCAGAACATCTTTATCATGTCCTTCCTGTATTTGCGCTGCTTGGCCAAAGCCTTCAGTTGCCCCATATTATACGCATCGTCGAGGAACGAATACTCACCATCCCACTGATCAATGACACGGCGCCACGAAGCCCAGCCCCAGATGCCGAATGTAGAGGTAAAGAAGTAGTCGTAAGGACAATCCTCCGTTACCTCGTCGATATTAAAGCCCGAAATCATACTGATACGCTCATCGTTCTCATACTTGTCGAGCATCTCCTTGCAGAACGGAAAGAACGACTGTGAGGGCACATCATCGTCCTCCAGCACCATGCATTTATCTACGATAGAGAAAGCCCATTTTTGCGAGATATACTCTGATGGATCGCAGCCATAGTTCTTTTCCTGATACATGCGATGCACCTCGCACTCCCAATCGATATTCTCATCGCTAACAATCGCTCTACAGGCCTCAATGCCGGCCATATCCCGTTCGCCACGAGGACCATCCTGATAAAGGAATAACTTAGAGGGACGAGCCTCTTTTACAGCCTCGAAAACCTGGCGGAAAGTGTCTGCACGGTTAAAGAACAGCAGCAGAACAGCGATATCTGTCTTAGCGGAGTGTTTCATATCAGCTCGGGCATAATAAATACAGAATGAATTTTTTGCTTATCTTTAGGTGGAATCTCCATGTAGTTACGATAGAGATCGCTCAGGTAGGCATCTGGATTACAAGGAGCACTGAATGTCTTTCCCTCGAAGGTAATCGTACCCAAAGGAAAAACAGAATCCTGACGATGCATAATGCCATAACCGTTATTGATGAGGATATTTGAGAGATAGACGTTCTTGGGGCGAACGGCGCAAAGCAAACTCCAGAGGCACTTATTAACGACATATTTGGCACCAAACCAGAAGAACTCGGCAAATGACTTCAGAGAATAATAATGCGACTTGTGCAGAACCGAATAGCTCTTTGAGATACCCAGCGTGATACGCTTAACCCACTTTTTAGGTAACGTGGGATAATCTACCATCGGGAAGATATCAACATAAAGTCCCTTCTGATAATCAGCTGCAAAATTGTCGGAGCCCTCCACATAGAACGAATTCAAATCGCGCACCTTTACGATAGGCTCTTTAGATTGTGGTTCTATCTGTGGCGTCTGCAGGAATAAACCTTCGCGAAGTTCTGAGTATGCCACACTCACAAAACGGTCGAGATCCTCCTGACGCATGGCAATATCAATATCATCATCCCAAGGAATAAAACCACCATGACGGACAGCTCCTAACAGCGTACCGCCATCGAGCCAATAGCCAATCTGATGCTTCTGGCAGATACGGTCGATCTCTTCGAGAATAGACAACTGTTTGAGTTGGCAAGCACGTAGCTGCTGTTCCTTATACTTCTGCAGATAGGGATTATTCATGACTTAATATTGATAACGTACGACATACAGCATCCTTCATTGTATATTGGGGCTTCCAACCCAATCCCTTCAAACGGGTATTGTCGAGAACAGCACGCATAGCAATCGAAAAGCCCTTCTGCTCGGTCTCTGATGGCAATTCGAACACGACCTGCTTGTTGGCCCACGCAGCACAAAGCTGAGCAAAGTCCTTTAAGCGCACATTGCAGGCTTCGTTGGCAATATTATATGCCACACCCTCCTCGCCATGCAGTAGCACATGCAGCATGGCTCCTACGGCATCGGCCATATAAGTATAAGAAAAGAGTTGCTCGCCCTTGCTCTTCAGTACGATATCCTCGCCAGCCAACGCCTTCTGGATGAACTGCGACGAGGCTTTACTGTCGCTCATCAGCATGGTTGGACCAAACACACGACTCAATCTTACTATCTTTACCTGAGCACCACGCTCAGCAATATACGACTGGCAAAGCGCCTCGCTCAATCGTTTCGACTCTGTGTAGCAGGCACGCGCTGTAGCCAAATTGAGCTGACCTGTATAGTCTTCTGTGAAATCGTCATCACCACGGGCATTGCCATATACCTCGACTGTTGACGGATAGAGCACCATCGCACCACAGGCCACGGCTTTTTCAAGAGCCTGCTCAGCACCTTTCACATTGATATTGATGGTCTCGATAGGATATTTTGAATAAGCCAAGGGATGGGTGTTAGAAGCTAAAGGAATAACGACATCAACCTTAGGCAACTCTAAAAGCGATTCTGAGGCCTCGCGCTCTACAAAGTGAAAATGACTATCCTCGAAATACTCGCCAAGACGCTGAGCTGCCTTTTCGCGACTGCGCCCCAAGGCATAGATAGTAATGCCAGCACCCTGCTTATTCAGATACATCAGGGCATCTATCAGACAAACGCCTATCAAGCCTGTGGCACCAGATATCAGGAATGTTTTTCCATACACCCCTTCAATGCCTGGCGTCTGGGCCATACGCGCCAAATCCTCCTGATAGAGAGAATGTTGCTTATTGAGTGATGTTACTTCAGCCATGTGTCCTTATCCATTTTCATATAACCCTTGAACATCTCCAGATCATCCTTTGTGGTCAGTTTGATGTTCTTATCTGATCCTGCTGCAAAATGCAGCGTCTCGCCTAACTCAACCATCATGGTATTGGTGTACGACGATCCATGAATGCCTATGCCCTTCTCGAAGGCCTCGTGATAAGCCTCATCCAGTTTTTTGAACTGATAAGCCTGAGGTGTTGACACGCGGCGCAACGTTTCGCGAGGAATATATTGTTTGGTGGTTGTCTCATCATCAGAATTTACAATGAATATCTGCTCATTATAAGGTAATGATGTGACACCATTGCCATATTTCATGGCCTTCTGAATCACATCCGTCAGCACGGTATCATCTACCAAGGGGCGAATACCATCGTGAATGATGATGATATCATCGGCCGAAGCCTTGCTCTCCAAGTCGTACACACCATTACGAATACTCTCCTGAGCACTGCTTCCACCAGCCACAACAGCCTGCAGTTTGGTGATATTAAACTGGCGGGCATAGGCCCAAAGCACCTCATGCCAGCCATCAAGACAAACTACCTCGATAGCATCTACCATCGGATGGCGCTGAAAACTCTCCAACGTATAGATAAGTACAGGCTTATCGTAAACATTGATAAACTGCTTGGGAATGTCCTGTCCCATTCTGTTTCCAGAGCCTCCGGCAATAATCAAAGCATAGTTCATATCTTATTGTTTTTTTATTTTGTTCATCATAAAATCGGTTGTCTCCTTCAGTATCTGCGCACCAGCCAGTCGCATCACGGCATAATAGAGTACTGCTGCCAAGAAACATCTACTAAGGAGCAGCAGCCACAGGTTTTCGATATTCGAGGTGATATAACCAGTAACAAACATCACCCCTGCAGCAGCCAAAGCAAAAGGCATGATATCCTTCAGCATCTGCAACAAGGTATAACTGGTATCCTTACACACAAAGAAGAACCATACGAAAAGCCAGACCAAATTGAGTACTACATAAGTCTTCACCATTGTAGCAATGCCATAAGCATGAAGTATGAGCATAGCTATAATCTGGAGTAAACCTAACGCTAACGTACAGCCCATAAACGTGTCAGACCTACCTCGACTAATCAGAAAATCGGCCAGTAATGTACTAATGGGTAATACAGCACCACACACACATATCCACTGCAGATATTGAGCAGATATAAGCCACTTTTCGCCGATGGCCAGCACAATAAACTCTTTAGCCACCAAACCAAAGCCCAACAACAAAGGAAACGAGATAAATGCAGCAAAACGCACCATCTTGCGCAATACAGCCAATTGGCGCTCGCGATCATCTCTGACGCTGACAAGTACCGTCTGATCTACCTGTTTCACCATGCCTTGAATGAGTGATGTGCACTTGTTGTTCCACTGGTAGGCTTGGTTATAGTTGCCCGTATCATAAGCACTGAAATAGCGACCTAACAGGATGTTCATCACATTGTTGTTCACGTGTGTCAACACATCGCTAATCAGAATTTTTACGCTAAAGGGGAAAGCCCTGCGCACAAAGCCGAAATCAATCTTCATCGTTGGTCGCCAGTCACTATAGTGCCAGCGCAGCAATGTAGAAATCAGAATAAAGAGGTTGGTTTGCGTGGCCAAGCTCCAGTAAGAAAAACCCTGCCAAGCCATTACAGCTGCCACACCACTCGACAAAATCGTGGCAATGATACTGGCCTTGGCCAGTTGCTTAGCCCTCAGATTCTTAAAAAGGTACGCCGCTTGGGCGGCACCTGAGCAACTGAATAATATACCAATAAAAGCATAACGACACAACGACACCAAGCGTGGCTCGTCATTGAACGCAGCAATCAGAGGCGCAGAAAAGAAGAGTATCACATAGATGACTACTCCCATAAAAATATTGAACCAAAAGACAGCATTATAGTCACTGTCTTTTGGTTCTTTCTCGTTAACCAGCGCTGTAGAGAAACCACTATTCTGCAAAGCGGTTGCTATCAGCGAATAGATGGTAATCATAGCTATGAGTCCATAGTCGGAAGGATCGAGCAGGCGCCCCAGGATGATACCAAAGACGAGTCCGAGCAATTGCTGAACGCCATTGTTCATTCCGCCCCAAAAAAGGCCCTTGGCTGTCTTTTCCTTCAATGACTCCATCCAGCGAACAGATATTATCCTACCTGACTGCCTGGCTTTACATCCTTAGTGGTGGTAACCACGCTCAGGCTCTCGTCGGCATCCACAGCACTCAGGATCATACCCTGACTCTCGATGCCCATCATGGTGCGAGGGGCAAAGTTGGCCACGAAGAGGATGCGCTTGCCGATGAGTTCCTCTGGGTTCTCATAGAAGGCAGCGATACCAGAGCAGATAGTGCGATCGGTGCCAGAGCCATCGTCGATGGTGAACTGCAACAGTTTCTTCGACTTCTTCACCTTCTGACAGTCCTTCACCAGACCTACACGGATATCGAGCTTCTCGAACTCCTCGAACGATACGGTATCCTTGATTGGAGCGGCCTTATAGGCGGCAGCCTCATTAGCCTTCTTGGTAGCCTCGAGCTTGTCGAGCTGCTTCTGGATCACCTCGTCCTCAATCTTCTCGAACAGCAGCGCAGGCTCGCCCAACTGGTGACCAGCCTCCAAGAGGTCGGTGCTACCCAACTGCTCCCACTCGAAGCTCTCGATATTGAGCATCTCGCGCAGTTTCTTACTGCTGAATGGCAGGAATGGCTCGAAGGCGATAGCCAGATTGGCTGTCAACTGCAAGCAGATGTTCAGAATAGTCTCGCAGCGCTTAGGATCAGTCTTCCAAACCTTCCAAGGCTCGCACTCTGTGATATAGCGATTGCCGATACGAGCCAGGTTCATAGCCTCGAACTGGGCATCACGGAACTTGAACTGCTCCAGATTCTCTTCTATCTTAATTTTTACATTTTTAAATTCTTCAATTGCTTGACGGTCAACGTCAAGCCACTCGCCACAGGCAGGCACAACGCCGTTCCAGTACTTTTTGGTAAGCTGGAGCGCACGATTCACAAAGTTGCCATAAACGGCTACGAGTTCGTTGTTATTACGATCCTGGAAGTCCTTCCAAGTGAAGTTGTTATCTTTTGTCTCTGGTGCATTGGCTGTCAGCACGTAGCGCAGCACATCCTGCTTACCAGGCATATCTACCAGATACTCATGGAGCCATACAGCCCAGTTGCGCGAGGTAGAAATCTTGTTGTTCTCCAGGTTCAGGAACTCGTTGGCAGGCACGTTGTCGG
>Ga0326512_10001359_pt1 | contig 19126 bp, 26 predicted proteins | sample 1_2617_0518_D_FD_203652 | JGI IMG/M metagenome (GOLD analysis project Ga0326512, IMG submission 203652) | Bovine rumen microbial communities from UC Davis, California, United States - 1_2617_0518 | ecosystem: Host-associated > Mammals > Digestive system > Stomach > Rumen | place: USA... | reverse complement strand
CCATAATAACTAAAATTTGTAACAGCCGTACCATTCACGGTGACAATAACATCGCCATAGCTATCATCTATACCATGTAATAAAGTAAACCTATTATAACCGCTGCTTTCAAATGTTTCTGTACTTAAAAAATACCCTTGTGCGTTGCGCAAATCACCAACACAAAACACTTCGTTGCTTGTTCTATCATATATTTCAAACGAGTTGAAATCCATGCTAATATGCATACCATAATTGCTGCCAAGCACTATCGTATCGTCAAACGACGCAATCACATTCCCGTCTGCATCCACGATGTTCAGCAGCTTGGCATTTACCAAACCGCCGTCAATCGTGCCGCCGCGCAGATAGGTCGCATTGACATACAGCTGCCCGTTGTACAGCACCAGCCCCTGGGCCGCGCCGTTGTCGGTCAGGCGGTTGAAGATCTCCTGCTGGGTCAGCGAATCGTCGATGTCAGTTTCCACCTGTTCCATCGCCTGTGAAATCAACTGCGCCTGTTCTTTCGTCACGCCCACCGGCGCTTGCAGCTTGTTGATGGCTTCGGTCATGCCTTTGGATTCCAGCGCCGTCGTACCGTTCACCCCAAAGGCCACGTTGGTCAGCACGGAAGCGTGATTATTCCCGTCCTTGTCGGTGAATACCACCGAATCCATCGGCCACAGATACGGCGCGTTGATAACCGCCGCCGTGAATGGCCTGTAGGCGAACCCGTTCACCGCCGTGTTGATGGCGGGCAGCACCGTGGCAATCAGCGGCCCCGCCAACGCGTTGCCAGTCAAGTCCAGCGCGTAGTCATCCGTGCCATCGACGATCTCAATGCCGCTGTCGTTGGTGTACACAACGCCCGTCACCGTCAAGTCATTCTCGTACAGGTCACTGGAATATCGGTTGTCCATTGTGCTGACATAGCTTGTGCTGTTGTTGTACCACGAAAAGCGCAACTGCCCGTTCCAATCCATCCATGCGTTGGTCGCCATGATACCAGCGCACCACTGGATGATGTTCCGGTAGGTGATGATGCCGTTCACGGACGGCAATGCGGAAACGCTCACGGACGCGTTGGGCAGCGTCGCAATGCTCTGCGCCAGCGTCACCCCGCAAACGGTACACGCCTGTCCCACCAGCCCCGCAACCGTCGCGGGAAAGGTCAGCGCCGTGGCATCCACCGCCACGTCGAACATCGTCATCCGGTCAAGACATGTCAGGGAGATGGTCGCCATCCTGCGCGGCTGGATGTCCGGGGTGAACAGGCCGCACGGCACATACGTCACGACGGGGCTGGCCTGTGACCAGTCCGCGATGCCGATCTCGACGTTCAGTTCAGTGCCCTCAAAGATGATGCTGTCAAACTGTCCATTCCCGTTGAACAGCTTCAAACTCATCTGCGCCGCGACTGCCGTGCCCACCTCCAGCTTCTCGCCGTTGCACGCATAGCGGTCAAGCTGGAAGCTGTCCGCGACTACATCGTTGTCGGTGATGGTGATGGCCGTGCCGTTCTTGTCAGTGCCGGTAATGCGCAGCACCTTGGGCTGTTCAGCCTCAAACAGCGCCAGCACGTCGTTGCTGATCGGGTACATTATCCATCACCTCTCAATAATGTTGAATGTCACTGTCCATGCGTTGATGCGCACATTGTACGCAGACGCCCCCTGGTCGCCGGAATAGAATGTCTTTGTCACATACCCGTTCGCCAACGGGTCAAGGCAATTCACTGCCACATACTCCGGCGCAAACGCTGTCAGCACGGCGTTGGCCGTGGCGATGTCCACATTCTGCCACTCCAACTCCAATTTGCGCTTGCGGGTAATGCGGTTCTTGTGCATCAGGCCGCTTTCGCAGCGTCCGGCATCCGAATCGGAAATATCGTTGACCGTCCAATCGTATTTGGAGGGACAGGGTATTGCTACCCCGTCCACCGTCTGAATCGGATTGTACTGCTGGTTCGGCATACTCTGTCACCTCCTGTCAGGTTGTCACCGGCACGATGGTCGTACCGGCCCTGCGGTTCATCCGCTGCTGGGCGCGGTTGATGCTGTTGGCCGTCACCTCGGTGGTGAACTCCTTGGCTGCGATCTCGCGCATCAACTGCATCTTTTCCTGGTCACGCGCATTGTTCGGAGCCATCGCGTCTGTGAATGCGTCATACATCGCCCGATACATCATCTCGTAATCATCCTCAGCGTTACTGCCGCCGTCGTACATCGTCGCCGCGATTTTCACGCCGCCCATTGCGGCCCGTACCGCGCTGAACATGGTTGCCGCCAACTGGCTTTGATTCAGTACCTCCGTCCTGCCGCCGACGTGCCCGACCAACTCAGGCCCCGCCTCACCGGCCAGGAACATGCTGCCGTGGGCATTGGTCGTGCCGTTGGCGTACTGCGGGATATTCTTCCATATGCCGTTGGCAAAGACGCCGCCAAAGGCACGTCCACGTCCTGCCCCGCCGCCAGATGTACTACCACCGCCACCAGACGATCCCCCGGATTGGTTTACTTTTACATTTGCAGTAAGGTTACTTTTTGAATTGTTCCAACCATCTTTAAACGCTTTCCACGCCTCTGACCCTGTAGGACTAAGGTCAACTTTGATGGTGACGGATGCATTATACAATCCAAGGTATCCTTTCCAGCCATGCTCTGCGGACATCCAACCTGTACTCTTGACAAGCGTAGCGGTGATTGTTACAGACAAATCTTTCAACCCAAGGTACTTTTTCCAACCGCTTTCCATCCAACCTTTGGTCTTGGTAAGAGTGGCAATGATTGTTGTAGACAGTTTTGTCAAACCAAGGTATTTCTTCCAACCGCTTTCCATCCAACCTTTGGTCTTGGTAAGAGTGGCAATGATTGTTGTAGACAGTTTTGTCAAACCAAGGTATTTCTTCCAACCACTTGTCATCCAACCTTTGGTCTTGGTAAGAGTGACGATGATTGTTGTAGACAGTTTTGTCAAACCAAGGTATTTCTTCCAACCACTTGTCATCCAACCTTTGCTTTTTACCAACGTAACTGTAATTGGAATATTTTCATCTTTTAAATCATCTAAACCCAACTCATCCAACGGCGAATCTCCCCATGTTTTTTTAACAGATACAGACAAGGTTTTATCTGTTAATTCATCCAGTGCGCTCCAATCGCCCGGCTCCAAATCAACCTTGATCTTCCCATCAGGAATATCAATGTGGTCGGGAATATCTATATCTACATCCCCGTCACCCTTCGGCCCAAACAACCATCTGAACCAATCAGGGATAACGGTACTAAACAAATTCTTGATTGCATCCCAAATAGCACCAATCAGCTTCGGCAACTGACTGATACCCCATGCTCCGATAGCAACGGTTCCAATGCCGAACAGCCATTTCAGCCAATCCGGCCAACCGCTTGTCAATTCTGAAAGGTCTTTAAAAAAACCTTCCAATGGTCTTTCTTCAAACATGGCAGAAGGGCTTGGGCCGCTGCTCCCACCGCCACTTCCGCTGCCGCTGCCGCTGTCTGTACCAGTAACAGCTTTATCTAATTTATTTATTTCATCAAAACCAAGAATTGAACGCTTTAGTTTATCTACATCCTCTTTAGCCTGATGGGCCGAATGGCTTGTAGAGCTTCCCCATTCAGCCGTTGCGGTTGTTGCCGCCTTCACCGCCGCTGTATAAGAAGATTGACCACTGATTGCCGCAATAAACATACTAAAGAAGTTTATCACTTCAACCAATAGATTTATGACTGTATTCAGCGCAGGTGTTAATGCTTCGATCAATGGTGCTGCTAATGCGCCAAGACTATTTTTCAGATATAATGTACTTGTAGCAAGACTATCTAAACTTTTCGCAAAATGACCATTAATAGCATTGCTATACTTATATATATTTGTGATTCCTTCTCTGAATGCAGAAGTTATCCCTTTAATTATCGTCCTAATAAAACGATAGTACGCAACGCGCTTCAACGCATTCCAAAAATCGGAAATCCCCGCCGTCCCCCGCTTCGCCGCATTTCCGGCTTCCTGCGCAGCACGACCATAATTGCGGGTATGCTTCTCCGCATTGCCCGCCTGTTGTCCTGCTTCCTGCGTCGCTGTTCCCGCATCCTTCGCACCAGCGGACAAATCCCGCAAGCCGCCGCCAGCCCTGGTAGCCGCCCCGCGCAAGCCGCCAGCCGAAGAAGCAAGGCGGTCAAGCGCACTTGCAGCACTTTCGGCACTCGCTGTGACCTGTATCGAAAGATTGTCAATCGTCGCCATTGCCGTTCACCTCCTGCTTCTTCGCTGCTTCTTTCCGTCGTTTCAGTTCGCGTTCGCTGTCGGCGTTCATCTTCGCCAGATAGCGTTCATAGTTTTCCTTTTCCCGCCGTTCCTGCTGTTCCCGCGCTTCTTCCTCAGTAACGGGCCACGGCTCGTCAGGATAGTGCCCAGGCTTCGCGTCCTTCACAAACGGCTTGATGACAGGCGCGGCGCACATGATTGCGTTGAATACATACGCGCCCTGCCGCCAACGCGCCCATTCCTCCTGCTTGCGTTTGATTTCAAACGCTTCACGGTAGGCTTTCGCCAGCCACGATGGGCCTTGCCAGTATTCCTCGTAGGACATTCCCATCGCCATGTACAATGGGAACATCCTCATGAAGAACTCAGTAATCGTTATCGGTTCGGACGGTTCCTCTACAGGGTCGCCGTCCAACTGATTCCGTTTCCCTCGTCACCCTTGTCCTCGATCAGCGAATTGTAGGTTTCGGAAACCATGCGCCGCAGGGTGTCCAACAGCTTTTCCTTGTCGTTCATCGCGTCGAGGATTTCCTCGATCACACGGCTGCTGGTCTTGCGGTGGTTCTTATAGAACGCACCGGCCCACAGCATGTCCAGTTCGATCAGGGGTGTGCTGCCGCTTTCGCCGGGTTTGAATCCCGCCGCTTCCATGCGCTTGACGGATTCACGGGTATATTCCAGACAGTAGTGGTTGCCCTTGTAGTCAAACGTGATGCAATTCGCTTCTTTGATGTCAGACATGATCTTATTCTCCTTAAACCGTTATTTTTAAAAAAGGGGCGGGAGGGAACGCCCCCGCCCATATGGAACTGTTATCAGGCCGACGTAGCAACTTCCTTCACGAACAGCTTGCTCATCGTCAGCACCACCGTCATGTTGCGGACGGTGTTCGCATCGCCGCCGTTGACGTAGATGTCCAGGTAGCCCTTGCCGACGAACTTGCCGTTGTGACCGTCCGGCTCACCGGAAGAATTCGCACCGAACCATTCTGCGACGTTCAACTCCTGTCCCTTCAACGCCTTGATGGTGTCGAACAGGGTGGAATCGTAGTTCAGGGTGTAGTTCTTCTGCCCGTTGGCTTCAAGGCCGGGGATATAGGTGTGGGCGGGGTCGCTCTGGGTGGTCGTTTCAAGCTGCTCCGGGGCAGCGCCGAGATCAGGGTCAGTTTTGAAATCGAACAGCTTCGCCCACGTCAGGGTGCCGGTGCCGGTGCCCTGCATAAAGTAGGACTGATAGGTGGAAATCGCCATGTCTCATTACCTCCTGTATATGGTTTGGTCTTTACCGACAACAGCCTGATACCGGGCCGTCATGCGGTAGATCGTCGCGTCGTTCATGTTCTGCACGGGGTTCAGAAATGTCCGCGAAAAGCCCATCTGCGCAAACTGGTCATCCACCAGCGCAATGATCTCCTTCGCCTGAACCTTCTTCCCCGTGTTCTTGTTGCTGAAAACGTCAACCTGGTACATCACGTCTGCAAAGTTCTCAATGTTCGCGGTGTCCCGTCCTCTCAGATGAACGGTGTTATCCTGCTCTACGATGAATACAGAGGGGAACTTGGGCGGCTGGCTGACGTATTCCGGGGCGACATAGATGTTGCTTGCGCCGTACTCAGTGCGCAGCGCGGTTGCGATAGTCGTAAAGACCTGGCTTTCGATGTCTATCACGAACTGAACACCTCCCGCGCAATCTGCTCAATATCGTTCACGACGCTCTGTAAGGCCCTGTAGAGGGGCATGGAGGCGGGTGTGCCATGCGTCAAATGAAGTCTCCCATCATCCCCCGTATAGCCCCAAACCTCTTTTTTGCCATATCCAAAACCATAACTCCCGATGGTGAATCCCAACGCAGGCCCCAACGGGTTAGGTGAACTTCCTACAGCCCCGTTGTAATACACGCCAGCGCCGAACTCCATGAACACTGCGTCCTCGCCGTTCGCAATCACCAGGGTCATGTTGCCGTTATCCTCGACAACCACATCTACGCTGCCTGTGATTGCACCTTCCCAAAGGTCATCCTCTGCTACGGCGGTATTGAACACCGTGCTTGCGTCCTTCGCTATAAAGTAGGCAACACGCTCCCGCAGTTCATCCGTCTTGCGCTTCACCCAATCGGCATAGTCCCGAATCTCTTTCACCGCAGCGTCGATGCTTGCGAGGTTGAAGATGTCAATGGTTATCGTCCGGCTCATGAAACAGTCACCTTGCTGATGCCTATCACAGTGCTGCCGAAGTTCGGCAACCCGCGCCCGACCTTCCGCACGATGTAGTCCCACGGGGTTACGATCTCGCCGTCAGCGTTGACTTTCAGTGCGCCGCTTTCGTCGAGTTCGGGTTCCACGTCGATCCACAGCACCGCGTATTCGTCAATCGGGGTGTCCCTGTCGCCCGTGACAATCACCTTGTCGTACTGGTCATCGTCGCCAAACTGCCTTGCAATGACGCTGCCCTTCGCGGGTGAAATGTTCGCACTGGTCTGAACAGGGTTTTCATACGTCGCGTGGGTTCCCACCTGTAGGGGATTGCCGAATTCGTCCTCGCGGTAATCCTCCACGGTTCCCGCGTACAGCGCATACCAGAACGGTTGCATATTGCGAAAACACATCCTGCTCATGGCGCATCACACCTTTGCGTAGGCAATGACATTCTGCCTGATGTACCGGGTCATGTCCGTAAAATCAAAGTGCCGATGGATGCCGTTTTCAATGGAAACGCTCTGACCCTCAAGGCCGCGTTGGGTGAAGCCATTCACCACGGCGTACACCTGTGTCATCTCATAGGCGGGCGGCACGTCGTCGGGCATATCGTCCGGGTTGTAGCTGAACCGCCATTGAAGAATTTCGGTCTTGGCCAGGGTCAGATAGGACGTGATTGTGTCATCGTCGGGCGCGTCAGGCCCCATGATGGTTTTAATCATTGCCAGCTTTTCCTCGGTGGTCATCCATCAACACTCCTTTCTTACGACTTCTTCACGGTTTTCCCGCCCCGTTTTACGGGGGCGGGTTCCTTCACTTCTTCCTTCGGCTCCGGGATAATTCCCACCGTGATGGAGCCATCAGGGTTGCGCCGAATCATCAGGCGTGAGACACATAGATGCCGTTCGTCTTATGGGACAGCACCCACGCGCCGTGAGCGAACCTCATGTTCAGCTTCCAAGCGTCGGCCTCCTGGTTCACTTCGGGGGAGAAGATGCGAGGCACATAGTGCTTCATCACCTGGAGGACAGCGGACGGATGGATGATCATGTAGTTGATGGCATCACCAGCAGCGGTGTAGTCACCCGCGCCGCTGGAGGTGCTGGGGTTCGCCAGCGTGATGCTGGTGTTGAAGCGGGGCTGGGGAACGCGGATGATCCTCATGTCGTTGTAGATTTCAACGCCATAGTTGACATTGTTCTCGCCGTTCATCACCATGCGGGTGATACCAGCCTTGATCAGACCGTACACGGCGGGAGACACGAACAGGATGCGGCCCTCATAGGGAACCTCGGCGTTGTCCAGCGCAACGGAAGCTGCGTCGATGGACGCGATGGTAGCAGCACCAGCAGACAGGGTTTCAGTAGTGACGTTCGAGGCAGCAGCGCCAGAAGCGTACTGCGCGAAGCGGAAAGCGTCCACTTCGGGGATAACATGCTGACGCTCCACGGTGGACAGCAGAGAACCAAAGGCCATGCCCAGGGTTTCGTCGTTGTCCAGAACGTCGATCATGTAGCTACGGCCACGGTCGGTCTCCAGCACATAGGGCTGCCAAGTGCCGGTGGCATCGCCGGGAACAAAGCCAGCATTGCGGTCATAGTTGCCCATGCCGACAGTGGTCAGGTTGAAGATGTTCACGGTGTTGGCCCCGGTGAAGTTCACGAACTGGTTCGCGGTGTCCAAAATAGCGGACTTGGAATCCTGCTTGTAAATCTCATCCAGGAACGGCGCGTACTTCGCAGCCAGAGCGATCTGGTTTGCGACAGGCGCGGTAACGGTAGTCGCCATATCTCATTACTCCTTTACGATTTGATGGGTATGCCCATCCACTGACGTATCTTGTCGTCCTCAGACTTGACAGCGGTATTCGTGGTGGGCGGGATGCCAGCCGAAAGACCCGGCTGACGGTTCAGTGCTTCGTTGTTCAGGCGGGTTGTGGTCGCCTCAACAAACGCTTTCAGGCAGTCGAACACGGAATCCATGTCGCCATCCGCAAGCGCGGTAGCAGTCTTGCCAGCAAGTTCAGCGTCCATGTTCAGCGCAAGGCATTTGCCCGTGTAGTCGCTGACGCGCTTTTCCTTGCGCAGCGTTTCCAGTTCTTCCCGCATAGCCTGTTCCTGCTCGGCACGTTCAGCGGCGGCACGTTCGGTCTCGGACTGTTTTTCGCGCAGCGCCCGCTTGTATTCAGCGGCTTGGCTGTTTGCGCGGGACAGCGCGGCTTTCAGCTTCTCGATTTCCGGGTTGTCCGAATTATCGGGCTTAACAGGCTCAGTCTTTGCGGATTCGGTCTGTTCGGTCACTGTCTGCTCGGTCGTGACAACATTGTTTTCATCCATGTTCTTAAACCTCCGTTTGTTTTGGCGGTCTCTCCGCTCTGTTTTCCGTTTTAGCGTCTTGTCATGACGTTTGCGGGATTAACGACCTTCCCTGGTCGTGTTATATTGATGGAGAATGGCTCCATTTATAACCGTAAGATAATTCAGCTTTTCCAACCATCTGCGCCCAAATGTTCCCCTTTCGGAAACCTGTTGAACGCTGTACCTCTGCCATGCTCGGGTATTCTGCTACCAGTTCACCGTCAGGCGTAAACTGATAAACCTTCTTTGATTGTTTCCCGTTGGTGTTGCTCCTGCTAATTCTCTGTCCCCTTGTTCCGTGACATGAATTTGCTTTATGAGAACACCATTCAAGGTTACAAGCCCTGTTGTCTGCCTTATCTTCGTTGATGTGATTGACTTCTGGATAATCATTCGGATTAGGACAAAACGCTTTTGCAACCAACCTATGAACGCTATACTGCTTACCATTCTTGCCCTTTATCGCATCTTTACCATAGAGCCATACACCAACATATCCATGCTGTAGAGGTTGCGGTTTCAGTGCTTTCCCCTCTGTTACAAGGTCATATTCCTTCTTGCTTTGCACTATATGAATTGTCCTCGATTTACTCCTGATATTTCCTAAATCGCTGACTTCATACAGCCCTTCATAGCCAACAACATCTTTCCAAACTTCATTCATGGGTGTTACCTCTCTTTCTTCAAGAGAGGGCGGCGGGAGTATACCCCGCCAGGAGTCACCCTCTTATTATTTCAACAACGCATCGGCAGTTGATATTATTCTCTGGTAGAGAAAACATTCCCGGCGCTTCCGCGCTGTCTCCATCGTAGGTGTAAAACCTTGCATTGTATGGAACTTCCATACCTTCAAGGTATGAGTGAGTGTCACGAACTCTGTCATCCATCATCGTCACCCACCGCTTTACTGTTCCATCCTGTGCATTATTGACACTTACCGTATCTAACGCACCTTGGTTATATATCCTTGTGGCGTCAGTTTCGGCTATCCTTTGGATGTCGTATAACGTCCCACCACTGTCGTAATAGTCCATTACACGCTGTTTCCACGTTTCACCGGCCACCTTTGCAAATACAGCCGCATCTATATCCTCTACAGATGGTGATCGAACCGTACCAAGTTCGGTACTTGTTGCAGTAACCCCACTTGCATACGCAATCAGGAACAGGTCAAGCAACTCGTCTATGATGTCCTCTGCGTCCTGCTTCGACTTGATCCTGCCGGTTCCAGGCTTGCCGTCCTCTCCATCGTCGAAATGAACCTTCAACCTGTCCTCCAGAGCGTTGATCTCGTCAATCGGGAGAATCGTCATACCTCTCAATCCTCCCTTTAGCAATGGCGAAATAGTCAGGGTCAAGCTCTATGCCGATGAAGTTTCTCCCCGTCTGCTTACAAGCAATCCCTGTCGTTCCACTACCCATGAACGGGTCAAGAACGGTATCGCCATCATTGCTCCATGAAAGAATATGGTCGTTAGCAAGTCGCAGCGGAAACGCCGCAGGGTGTCCGTCTTTGCCATTCGCTCGGCTATTTAGCCACCAATTATTTCTCTTTGAAAACTCTGGAGAAATACGACTTTTACCACATTCTTCGTTTACGCTACCATCAGCGAATCTTCTCCCGCATCCAACTCGAACTCTGCCAGCAGTCTTGTTCCTTCTGTCTCTGATGAGATTTACATGTTTGGGTTTACCTTTCGACAGAACAAACATATATTCAGTATTCTGCATATAGCAGTTGACATTACCAAAGCCGCCGCCGCCTTCTTTGACCCAAATCATCGTATCGTGAAGATTGAAACCAACATCCATAAAGTACAACGCTTGTCTGAATGATGTCCCTGTTTCGCTACCGTTGATTGTCGCGTCGGCTACCACCCACACAACCACGCCGCCATCTTTGGTAATTCGCCAAAGCTGTTCAGCAATCGCCTTGAACTTCTCAAAGTTCCATTGGCTGATATTGCCGTTGTAGGTTCGCAGATTGTCATAGGGCGGCGAAGTCACAGTCAGGTCAATACTGCAATCAGGAATCTCCTTCATCCGCTCGAGACAGTCACCTTGCATCAGCGTTATGCTCATACGGAACCACCCGTTTCATTCTCGCCGTTGTTCATTCCGCAAACCCCCAAATATAACCACCAGCCGTCTTGTAATGTCCTCGGCAACAAAGCCCTATACTGTTTTCAGGGACATTGCACTCGCGCCCTGCAATCCGAATCGACGGGTATGTTGCAATATAATTGCCGTCAATGTCATATTGATTCACACGTTTTTGGTTCCTTTTGTGTATATCATCAATGTTTGTCGGCATTTTCCCCTTGTTCAACTTTGACAGGTGCCTCTTTTGCCATTCAGGACAAGGTTTCCCACGCTTAGCATCACTTATCTTTCGACCAATTTCGGGGGAATACACTTGATCTTCATACATACCACCTGGGCTTACGTTATATCCCTTATCTTGATTCGTGGTATCATATTTCCGAATGAGTTCAATTTCCATGGCTGACGCTTCTTTCATCGTCAATCCATCACACAAAATAATGTGTTGAAACGCATCCCATCCGTATTTTTTTATCGCCCTCGTAAAATGAGAGTTCCCATAATACCCAAACCCATAGTTCCAACGTTTTTCCGGCTTCTTGCTTGTTACGCCAATATACCGCTTACCAGACGGCGATATATGGCAATACACACAGTATTGCTTTTCCATACTTCCTCCTGTATGACCTCAATGTTGAAAGGGCAGAAAGCGGTGAGGATGCCGCCTTTCGTGTTGCAATCACTATCTGCCCTCTACAACCAAATCAGATTCCGTCATCGTCATCGACGGTCACGGATTCAACCTTCTCCTGAACCTCGTCCGGGTTCCCCCAACGCTTTTCAATCCATTTCTTGCTTGCCTTAACATCAGCAACAGGGTCATTGGATACACCAGACTTCGCAAACGCGAGTTCAGGAGAAAAGCCGGTAGCCATAAGCGTATTACACGCTTGTGCTTTCGCTTGAATATTTTGCATTTCGCCGTGGTCGAAGTGAATCTCAAAGTCGGACAGGCTGATGTCCAACAGTCCGCGCCGTCGCAGGATTTCCACGAAGATGCGGTCAAACTGCTTATTGCTCTCCTTGAACAAGTCCTCGGTGTTTCGGGCCGCGCAATCGGCCTGATACCATCCGCTGTTCGCCAGCACCGCGCTGCCTGTGGTGTCATAGGTCGTGCCGTGTTCGCTCACCAGCGGCATGGCGCATATCCTGTAGACCTCGTTTTTCAGATGGTCAATCAGGACTTTGGTCTGGGTTTGATCGAGGGGCTGGCTCAAAATCTTAAAATCGGCTTTGTTCTCGCCAATGGATTTCAGAACGATCATTCCCGCCCTGCGAATGTCATTGGAAGTCGTGCCCTCCGGGAATTCGCAGTTGGTCGCCACGGCAAGGCTCTGAATGAACTGCTCCACGCCGTCACAGGCATTGGACACGATGTTGTTGATCTCGTCCAACAGGGGTAGCACACTTTCAAACGCGCCCATGTTGATGCTGTTGTACCGATACTCGATAATCGGGATCAGCCCCAAAGCGTTCGGCTCCACGCTGTCCACGTTCACAGCCGTTGCGAGGAACGAACTGTTGACCTGCGTGGTCAGCATCTTGCCCGTCACACCGCCAGACAGGTGATACACATAGTCGCGGGTGTACACGTCGAATTTGGCGCGGTCATCCACCACAACCATGTTCACGCCCATTACAGGCTCATTGCCGGGACGGAGGCTGTACACCACGAAAGCGGAGCGAGGGTCAAGCGCATAGCAATGGACAGGCGTTTCGGGGTCATTGTCTCGGTCAGGCTCAATGAGAATCACGCCCTTGCCGACAGTGTGGAACCAGTCAACGGCCTTGTTATCGGCAGCGTGCTTGTACGAACGATACAGGAACTCGTTCAGCTTGTTCACTTTGCCCTGCGCACCCGTGTTACGGGCCACATAGAACGCGGGTTTGGTCAGGAAATAGCCGTTCTTGAACGCCACGATCTCATCTGCGTGGTTTTCTTGCACGATGTTGAGGATTTCAGGCCGCACTTCCTTCGTCCTGCGTAGGATAGGCTGAAAATTGCGCCGATACCAATACAAGAAATCTTCTTCGAGAAGGTTCTTGACATGATACGGCAACGCCGTATTCAGTTCAGAAACCACATTCTCAGCCGTGATTTCGTCGGAGGACGCATAGATGTCCAGCCGCCCGAACAGGTCATTAGAGATAACCTTCATCACGGCGTTTCCCTCATTGTCCATGCGCTATCACCTCCGAATCCAAAAAGTAAAAGGCCCCAACGTGCATCATTTGCACATTGGAGCCTTCTCCACTTCCCCGCTGACCTTTCAGCGTGGGGTTTATCGCCGCGTAATATGAAGTCCTACACCATCGCTTAGCAGAACTCATCGTTCCACAACATGACGCAGCAAGTATTATTCAATCACCAGCCGCTTCTTCCGAACGGTCTTGATGTTCAGGGTTCCGTCAGGTTTGCGATAAATCTCCACCTCAAACCCCTTGTTCAGCCATTCATTGATGGCCGCAACCTCTTTCTCTGTCAGCATAAGCGCCTCCATAGTCCTATCTAAGCCTATACTAACATAAACATTGACATTTGTCAAGTAGTTTTGCTTGACAAAACTACATTTTTTTGCTGAAAGTTCGGTATTTCACGAACATTAGACGCATGTACACACTATATTGTTCGGTTTTAGAACGGCATCTTCACGATTTTTCCATCTCGTAGTCATCACACTTATGCCAAGATTGACTTGCTTCGTGATTTGGTAATTTACAATTACAAATCGGACATCCAAATTCATCCTCATATTCATCATCTTGAATACAATACTTGCAATCATAGCACAAAACGTCGCCAAGCATACAATCACCTCAGAAAGTATTATATCATCAAAACGGCCTTTTCACGATCTCCACCCGGTTCATGCCAAACGATGATTGTATGAACTCTGCCAACATTGAAAGCGCATCAGGAACATCGTCATGCTTATTCTTACCAGCCGTCGTATATGCGCACATCATTTGCAGGAACCGACGATATTCCTTGTCTTTCTTTATCACAGAATCATCTTTGAACAAACAATGATCCAGGATAAACGGTTGGGCGACAATTATGCGCGTTTCCTTATTCGCCGTCGTGTACTTCGTTGTCAACTTTGCCCTGCCGCCTAATTCCTTGACCATCCCCTGAATCTTCTCGGCAATCTTGCCGCCAGCTTGGTTGCTCTCAAACCGCGCAATCTGTACATTGCGCTCTGTCAGCATTGAAGCCAACCGAGGTTCCACCGAATCGTTATTGCTATTATCACAAATCACAGCGTCAATATAGAAATCTGCCCCATACTGATACGCAATCGGCATAACGCAATAGTCAGAACCCTTTGTTTTCGTGTCACATACCGCCACAATCGCGTCGGGTTCACCGTCAGGCAATTCAAAATACCTACGCAATTCATCCGCGCTGTAGAGAAGGCCGAAACGCTCTACGGGAACGTTCATGTACAGTGCCCGCCAGTTCACATCGTCCATGATCTCCCGTTGCTCATGGTAGAACTGTGTCGAAAATCCAACCCCATACGGATAGTCGAAGTTGCTATCATCGTTTTCATCCACAGCTGGCATGACTATAAACCGAACCCTGTCACCATCGCCATATTCTGCTTCCAACCGCCCTATAATGTCCCCGGTTGACCAGCGGGTTGCTAAATGCAGTTCCTTGCACCGTCCGATTTTCCTCTGCCGCAAATCCGTATTGTATATCTCCCACAGCTTGTCCAACCGTTCCCGCGACATGGCCACCTCAATGCCGCTTACAAGGTCATCACAGTACAAAAGCTGCATTGCCCTGTACAGACCGGCATTACCTGTCCCGATAGACGTAAACTGCAACGTTTCAAACCTTTTCCGCTTCCCCAAATCAATCCTACAGTCTTTCGCGTTTGTGCTTGACAGTTGAACGTCGGGAAATACGTCATGCCACATGTATTCACCCTTTACGTCCATAATCCTCAAGCATTCATCATACGCACCCCGTACCCACGAATTACTGTGACTGCCCGTCAGTATCGGTTCATCAGGGTATTTCCCCGCCAGCCATGTCAGGTAGAATATCGCCAACGTGCTTTTCCCCGTTCCGGGCGGCATACTGATTGCCAACAAGTCCAGCCTGTCATCCGTCAAGTCCTGCAATGCGTCCACTACCACTTTCAACTGCTTGCGCCTGGGTATATAAAACTTCTTGCTCGGTTCCCTTCCCCATTCCACATACTGCAAATACGAATCAAAGTCATACGGCGCTGCCGCCAACAGCACTTCCTTGTGCAGCCCGTACAATGCGCCCATCTCAGCCCTGTTCACAACGGCCATCGTTGGCATTGCCTCTGTAATGCGCTCAGACAGCCATACAAGCCCGTTCACAGCCTCGGCCACTGAATCCTTCATCAGCAGCTTACACGCGCTGTAATGCCCCTCGTAGCCCCTGTAGCTGTACGGTTCGCGCTCTATCTGCGCCGCCAACTTTTCAATCAGCTTCTTCGTGTCCATGTCCAAATCCTCCTGCATCAAGTATATCAGTTGCGCGTAATTATTTCAAGCGCAATTCGTTTCCCCGGATTTTTTTCAAATTCTCTGAAATACTCGAAAAAATCAATGAATGGGGGGGGATTCTATCCCCCCATTCATGATTTGATTTTTTATTTTTTTTTTTTTTTTATATATAAGGCAAAAAAAAATTTTGAAGCCCCATGTAACCGTTTGAAATATCCGTTTTGTAACTATTCCGCACCCCGCCAGATGGCCGAATTATGGCCGTTTTTTTCTTCTCGCGGGCGGGGGAGGACTAACCCGGCCCGAAATTCCCGAACATGGTATTCCCCCTGGGGTGACATGGTATTCAATACCATATGATCTGATATTGCCATATCTATTCGTTAAACATATAAATTTAGCGAATAGATATTGCCCGAATTTGTACACCATAGGGAACATGTGTACACCATAAGTACATGCATAAGAAATATGCGTATAAACATGCACATTATACAGTCAATATACGGCTATTATACAGCCTTTATACATGGCGTATACAGCTTGTATGCATTGAAATAACCGAACATTCCCCATGCAAAACAGGCAGAATGTTCGGGTTTTTGACAAAGGTTGACATGTGTCAAGGTTAGTTATAATCGATACTTATAAATGCCCCATAAATTATAAATATCGTTTATAAGTACCATACATTCATTGGTATTGCTTATAGATATGGCATGAATTATAAGCAAAACTTATAATTGTACGACATCGCAGGAAGCCCAGGAAGCCCCATGCAGCAGCCTGTTGGAATGGGCTTGGGAATGGTGCAGGAAGGCAGAGAAAAGCCCCATGAAGCCTTGTGGATGGCTCTCTGGGGCTTGTGGTTGATGATGTCAGCAGTCATCATCACATGGCATCTGATCGCCTGGATCATCGGGATCATATCCGTCATCGCCTGGATGGCCATGCTGGATGTATGTCTTTGGCTCTGGTGATGATGATGGCTCTGCTGGTGCTGTTGGTACAGAGATACGCTTGCCAGTCAGATCGACAATTACACCATTATTGTGTTGGAAAGCAATCAAGTCAATAGGCGAGACATGGAGCAGATCAACTATCTTGGCTAACTCTGCCCATGATGGAAGCTGCTTGTCATCGCCTCTAAACTTTTGCACTGTTGACTCGCCCAGTACTTTGTCACGCCGGATTACATAGGTTGAATAACCCTTATCTTTGAGCATGGCAATAACGTCAACGCCTGGACGGATCACAAATTTGGACATCGAATCACTCCTTTCATAGTCATTGTAGCACAAAACGACACAGATTGCAAGTGTACATTCAACAGGAAAGCTGTGTACAGTCAACAGAAATACTGTGTACAATATGCACAAAAATCATGTTGATATTTGTACACGCATTTTTAGTTGATAAACACGAATTTCCTGTTGACATTCACGCGAATTTGGTGTATCATTATAACCGTCAAGAGGACATGAACACATCGACCAATCAGAGGAGGAGAACACCATGAAGCAGTACAAAGTCAGCAGCAATCGCGCTTGTGATGGTCAGAGAGTAGAAAACATCACTTGCAGCATGGAAATCGCTCAGCAGCTTGCAGAAAGCGCCAAGGAAGCTGGACACACCAACGTCAAGATTGAGGAAGTAGAGGAGGAGCAGACCATGAACACCAACACCAAGAAATACAGCTTTGAGATTCGTCAGATTGATGCTCTGAACTATGGTGAGGATGAAGGATGGATTTGGAATACCAGCTACAACATGGGCGAGATGGTCACCAAAGCCAAAGATGAGCGCAAAGCCTTCACAGCCTGGATGAAGCGCCATTTGGGAATCACCTTCAAGCCCAATCGCACTCTGATCGAGTATGACGGAGACGTTTACACCATCATCGACAGGAAGACCAAAGAGCCATTGTTCGCAGCGATTCCGAACTGCTAAAGCCCATCTGACGATGACCAAGCTGGTTACTGGTCGAAACTCCCCAAGATGGGGAGTCATGGGAAACCAAATCAAAGCATAGGGAGGAAGAAACCATGAAGCGCACCAAATCCATGATCTACAAGCCCAGTGAGGAAGCGAGAGAACTGCTGTTGGTCGCCACCAATGAAGGCAAGCTGTATAGCAGCATGATCGTCCCAATCGTCAGGAATCTCGCCAAGAAGATGGCCAATGGAGTATTCAACGCAGACAAAGCCATTGACGCATTCTACTATGTAGCCAATGCAGCTTCCAAGCAGTATCACAAGGATTTCGGTTATTTGTTCACTGTGACTGAGCGTTTCACAGCAGCAAAGGACATGGTTGATTACTACATGGAGAACATTCAGAGTAACGACATTTAGCCCCATCTGATGATGGATTGCTGGCCACAATTCGAAACGCCCATCATGGGCGTCATGGGAAGCCAACACACAGAACACATTAACCATTGAATAAGAGGAGGATAAAACCATGAAGTATGATAACTGCAAGAATTGCCAGAACAGGAATTGTGAACACTTCGGAAAAGATCGAGAGTTTGTATGTCCAAATGGAATCTCATGCAAGGAAGAAAAAGCCAAAGATGAGATCAACAAGCTGACTTTTGACATCAACAATGGTCAAATCATGGAATGGTCACAGAATGACCATGATGATACTGTTCATGTCGCCATCAAATACAATGGCAAGAAAACTTTGGGATATGCCATTCCTGCTGGTGATATGGTGATGCTGTTCAATATGTATACATACGTCAAAGAAAACGACATTCAGAATGATTTCATCAACTACGATGGAAAGAACAAAGACTTCTAAACTCGTTTGGGCGAGTATAAAAAGGCAGTCAAGCCCAAAGCGCCAGGAGGAGCAATCCTCCTGAGTCTGCACAAGAGCAGAATACAACATCATGAGAGGAGAGAGCATCAATGTTGCACAATAACGCACAATTTCGCATCATCTCATTAAACCACAAGCTTAAGGAAAACACAGTATGGTTTACTGGTACGACCACAGAAGATTTCATCCAGTTTATGCAATATGCCATCGATGGCATGAGCAATCCGGAAATCTTGATTCTGGAGAACATCGAAAACGGCGTTACATATGATGCTTATAAGATTGCCATCAACATGTACGGATTGAAGAAAAGAACACTTACGGAAAAGCTGGAGACGATGTAACATGAGTCTCACTTGGAAAACTCCGGAAGTCACTTACTCCAGATTGTATGACGATCTGCTCCACCAAACGCACATTCTGATTGCTGGCGCTACTGGCGCCGGAAAATCTACTGTGGTTAATGGCATGATCCATGCAGCACTCCGAAACGCTCCTTGCAAAGTGGGTTTCATCCTCATTGATCCCAAGGGAACAGAATTGGACGAGTACAAACATCTTCCCCATACTCTGTTGTATGCTGATGCTACCAACGATCCCAAGGACAAACCCATGCAAGCATGTGTTAAGGCTTTGGAGTATGCCATGCAGCTTTATCGCACTCGCACAGCAGACATGAAGCGCAGGAAATTGCGGATGTATGATGGATCAGACATCTACGTTATCATTGATGAGTTGATGCAGCCTATGACCAGAGCAAAGCGTGAGTTTATGCCCATCCTTCAAGATTTACTGTCGTTGGCAAGATGCACTCGAATCCACATCGTTGCTTGCACTCAGTCACCAGTCAGCATGGTCATCCCAACACCATTAAAGTGTAACTTTT
>Ga0326512_10001358_pt1 | contig 19138 bp, 27 predicted proteins | sample 1_2617_0518_D_FD_203652 | JGI IMG/M metagenome (GOLD analysis project Ga0326512, IMG submission 203652) | Bovine rumen microbial communities from UC Davis, California, United States - 1_2617_0518 | ecosystem: Host-associated > Mammals > Digestive system > Stomach > Rumen | place: USA... | reverse complement strand
GCCAACTATCTGGGATTTTTTGTTATTTATTTTCTTCTTGTATAATAGTAAAATGACAATAGGCATAATGATTGCTCATAAGTTCGTCTCTGACCTTTCCACGGGGTTAATGCGTTCTTTTGGCTCAGTTTTTTCCGGGTATCCGTAGGGTTTTGCTGGACATTTTCCCTCCCAACCTTTTACCTCTTTGGTTACGTCACGGACAATGCGTTGCGGATAGCGTTGACGTTGCAAACAATTGTCGCGGGTGGAAATCCCGCTCCTTTCCTATGGGGACGTATGATGGTGAATCTCTGGCCATCTCGGTTCACCGCGAGGGTTCGTGACCTTCCGTCCCCTTCCTTTCCTTTAACACAAAAAGGTGGTAGCGCCATGATTGATATAAGAGAATACCCCGGCGTTCTGGACAGAGTGAATTACATCCTCAACGGTGGAGAAGAAGTCGAAATGAAGGTTGAGGACGACGGTTCGCTACGTGTGGCACGCCATACAAGAGTATATATGGGCAAATTTGGCGCTGGAGATATTGATCCGGTGAAGGCAACGCCAGTGCGGCAGGAGAAATGAAATGTCTGAATGGAACAGCACAACTTCAAATGATGTACAAGACGGTGTGACTACTCGCCGGTTGTTCGGCAGGAGAGTGATCCTGACGGACGCAACGGAAATCACGCGGGAGAATGTGCTGGACGAGATTGTCAACAAGGCACATATCACGCATCTGATCAACAAAGATGAGATAGAGTACCTCTGGAACTACTACAAGGGCGACCAGCCGATACTGTACCGGCAGAAAGAAGTCCGCCCGGAGGTAAACTTCCACATTGTTGAGAACCGCGCACAGGAGATTGTGGCGTTCAAGACGGGGTATCTGTGTGGAAGTCCCATCCAGTATGTATCCCGGAGCGCCGAAAACAACGTTTCTGAGTCCGTGAAGGCGCTGAATGACATGATGCTGTCTGAAAGCAAGGCGTCTAAGGACAAGGAACTTATCGAGTGGGATATGATCTGCGGTACCGCGTTCCGCATGATTCTTCCTGATGACGAGAGCACGAAAGACGAGGCTCCGTTTGAGATTTACACTCTGGATCCGCGCTGTGCTTACGTTGTATACCGCATTGGCCACAAGCGCCAGCCGCTTGCCGGTGTATACGAGGTATACGACGAGGAAAATCAGCTTTCCCGGTACACTGTGTACACCAAAGACACGGTGTTTGAGATAGAAGAAGACAAAATCGTCAAGGAAACGCCTCATGTCTGGGGGCAGATTCCTATTATTGAATACCCGGCGAACCCCGCCCGCATGGGCGCGTTTGAGCCGGTGATTCCGCTTCTGGATGCCATCAACGTTGTGGACAGTGACCGTCTGAACGGCCTTTCGCAGTTCATCCAGTCTCTTGTTGTCCTCACGAACGCGGAACTGCCAGAAGGCGTGACTGCGAATACCATCCGGGAAAACGGCCTCATCGAGTTAAAGTCGACCACTGACAACAAGGCGACGATTGACATCATCTCTGAGAACCTTGACCAGACGAATACGCAGACACTGAAGCAGGATCTGTATCAGGCAGTTCTGAACATCGTCGGTATGCCGTCGCAGAGCAACGGGTTCCAGAGCGACAGCAGCAACAATGGCGCTGTGATTCTGAGAAATGGCTGGCAGGGCGCTGAAGCACGAGCCAAGGATTCTGAACTGATGTTCAAGCAGTCAGAGCAGGAGTTCCTGAAGATTGTCATCTTCCTGTGCCATGAACTTCGTGATGTGAATCTTCACGTGTCTGATATCGAGGCACACTTCACCCGGCGCCAGTATGAGGATATCCTCACAAAGAGTCAGGTACTTGTCAATATGCTGTCGAACGACAAGATTGCTCCGAAGCTGGCCTTTGAGGCATCTGGCCTGTTCATTGACAGCGAGGAGGCATACCGCGAGTCGAAGGAATACTACGACAAGCTGAAGGCCGAGGAGGAACGCCGGGCAAAAGAAGCGATTGCAACGAAAACGGAGGAAGAGATAGATGCCAACACGGACGCTACTTCCGTTCGATACAATCAACAGACTTCGCCAAACGCTGGTGGAGAACCAAACAACCAGCGAGGACGGCAAGCGGAAGTACAAGGACGAAGATGAGTTCTTCGATCTGGTAATGTTCCTGCTGGAAGAGGCGTACATCAATGGAACGCACGATGCAGCAGAGCAGATAAACGATCTCGTTGGTGAACGCCTGTTGGACGACACGTTCGACGTCGACCGAATTGATGCTGTTATCAACAAACGTCTAAAAGACGGCAAAAACTGGCGAGATCGATTGCAGGAACATTTTGAAAGCGGAGATGACGTGGAACCCATTATGCGGGTTCTGGAGTCAGAATCAGAACGAGACGCGAATACCGGCAGTCTGGACAAGGCGCTGGAAAGTGGCCTCGACCTCACCAAGACGTGGAACACAATGAATGATGACCGTGTGCGTGAGACGCACTCCTATCTTGAGGGCATCACGGTAGGACTGAATGATTTGTTTTACACGGATGATGGGGACTCCGCTTCTGTTCCGGGCGACTTCACGTTGCCTGAAAACAATGCCAATTGCCGTTGTTATTTAACATACGGCGTAATTTGAAAGGATAAGGAAAACTGAATATGAGGCTCGACATATTAATGCCTCACTACAAAGAACCGTTGGAGTTGGTCGAACCGTTCTTTGACAGCTTAAAGGCACAAAGAGCAATCGACTTTGAAGATGTCCGAGTCATTATGGTGAATGACGGAGAGGCGTGCATATTTGACGCAGCGTTATTTGGGGTATATCCATTTAAAACCGAATACTACGTCAAACAACACGGAGGAGTAAGCGCCGCCCGGAACTATGCGTTTGACCACAGCGATGCCGACTATGTAATGTTTTGCGACTGCGATGACAGTTTTGCCAACATTTACGGTTTGAGATTCCTGTTTGACCAGATGGAAAAAGGATATGACGCAATATCATCCATTTTTCTGGTTGAGTACATGGATAAGGGGCAGCTTAAAATCACATATAAGGACAACGATGTCACGTTTGTGCATGGGAAAGTGTATAGGCGACAGTATCTTATCGACCAGAACCTCCGTTGGAAACCAGAATTGACCATCCATGAGGACGGATATTTCAACTGTTTGGCAATGATGTTTGCCGGGACAAAGACGAAGATTGATACACCGTTCTACACATGGAAATACCGCGCTGATTCAGTTGCATCCAAGGAAGACGAAACGTTTGTCTTGCGGACATACAAGAACGTCATGGATGCCCGGATAGCGCTGGTGAGGGAAGCGCGGAAGCGTGGCAGATATGAGGATGCCCGTGGGTTCATCGCAAAGACGGTTCTGGATAGTTACTACGATTTCAACAAGACTGTTGCTCTAAAACCGCAGAACAAAGCACTTGTAGACAATGCGGAGCGCGAGTTCAAGCGATTCTACATGAAATACCGCAAGGAATACAATGCCTGCACTGTTGACCAGATAGCGCAAGTTGCTTCTCTTGCCAGAGCAACCGCGTTCACGGATGGGTTCAAACTGGAACAGCGCACCTTGCGTGAGTGGCTCAACCACATTGTCTACGAGATAAAAGATTGAAAATTGTAAAGTATTACCGGGACATTAGTCCTGTTGATATACTACGTCAGAGAAGACGTTAATCGCAACAGTGAAGAGAATCACTATAATAACGCACAATAAAGTCGGAGATGACTATAAGCGCAAAGGAGATTGATACTATGGCAGAAGACAAGGCCAATGTGGTTGATGTCGAAACCAAACCGGAAGAACCGGTACAGGAAAAGGACACTGTCAACTACGAAGCAGAGTGGAAGAAACTCCGCGAAGAGAATGAAAAGCTGAAAAAGGCACAGACAAACGCGTCCAAAGATGCTTCTGACTGGAAAGCTAAATTCCGCGCCACACAGGATGAGGCAACACGGAAAGAGGAAGAACAGAAAGAACTTCTGGAACAGATCCGCGCAGAGAATGAGTTGCTCAAGAAAACTCAGAATCTGGCGACGCACAAAGCTGGCTGGCTTGGCCTTGGATTCAGCAACGAACTTGCGGACACAGCGGCAGACGCAAGTGTGAATGGCGATTTCAATGCGCTTATGGACGTAATGAAGAAATTCATTGAACTCCATGACAAAGAACTTAAAGCCGCGAATATACGTCAGATGCCCGCTCCTGTTAGCGGGTCGCCTCAGAGCATTACACAGGAACAGTTCGATAATATGTCTTATCGTGAGCGCGATAAACTATTCAACGAACAACCAGAACTGTATAAAAAGCTATCTGGTAAATGAAATCGATTTGCTCTGAGCAAAATAAAATTTTGCAAAGGAGAAAGACATGGCAACTACTCTTCTTACGAACCTTATAAATCCTCAGGTTCTCGCAGACATGATCGACAAGAAATTGGTCGATCTCATGCGTTTTGCACCCCTCGCAACTATCGATACGACTTTGCAGGGCGCGCCCGGTTCTATCATCACCCTCCCGGCATACAGCTACATTGGTGACGCTGCCACGCTTGGTGAAAACAGCGCACTGACCCCGGTTGCTCTGACCGCATCCACCGTCACTGCTGCCATCCACAAACTTGCAAAGGGTGTGGAAATCACTGACGAAGCAATGCTGTCCGCATACGGTGATCCTGTTGACGAAATCGCTCGCCAGCTTGCTACTTCCATCGCATCCCAGATGGACAACGAAATGCTGGGTGTTCTTGCAAGCATCGCAACCGGTATGACCCAGAGCAAAGCTGGTACTGCCGTTGCACCGTCTGACATCAACCTCGCTCTTGAGAAGTTTGGTGAAGACATTGACATGGCGACCAAAGTTGTGCTGGTATCTCCTGCACTGTATACCGCACTCCGCACCACCACCGGCTGGCTGCCCGCTTCCGAGATCGCTGCTGATCGTCTTGTAAAGGGCGCCGTTGGCGAAGCATTCGGATGTCAGGTAATCATCAGCAACAAACTGACCACTTCCGGCGCTGCTTACATCGTAATGCCCGGCGCACTTCGCTACTTCCTCAAGAGAGATACTCTCATTGAGCAGGATCGTGACATTCTTTACTTTAAAAATGTATATACAGCCAGCAAGCATGGCGTCTGCTATCTGTATGACGCATCTCGCGCTGTAAAGATTGCCTAAGTATGGGGATGCTTTATCACCGTCACGTTGTTGAAATGGAAGAGGCCAAAAAAGCCTCTTCCGCCAATGATGTGAAGGAAAAGAAGGAGACTACTGAATCTCCGAAAAAGCGCACCAAGAAGTGCGCTGAGAACTAAAGAATCGAGGTAGGCATATGTCTTGTTCTTGCTCAGATGGAAAACTGAACATGGTTAAAACGATGCTGGGCATTGATGCGGCAGACGAGTCTCGTGATGAGATGCTCAACGCCTACCTTGAGATGTCCAAAGCTGAAATCCTCAACTGGATGTACATCAATTACCCGGAGATTCCTGCTGATGCCGAGTTCCCGGCAAAGTATGATATCACGCAACTCAATGCTGTCGTCGCTGGATACAATCTGCGCGGTGGCGAGAATGAGTTGAAGCATACAGAGAACGGAGTGACGCGTGAGTTCAACTTCTCCGATATGTTGATGTATATCCGCGCTCATGTATACCAGAAGGTGAAAGCATGAGAGAGATGGAAATCAACAAGCAAAAGATCTACTACGCACTGTATAACGGCATGACTGATTCGGTCGATGCATCCGGGTACAAAACCGGCGAGAAGGAGAAATCCTACTCTGATCCAGTGCCCTTCCGCATTAATGTGTCTCCAGCGAGAGGCAATGCTGAACGGGACGGATTTGGAATTGATCTGAATTACAGCAAGACAATGTCCACTGCGGACATGGATTGCCCAATTGCAGAGGATTCCATCCTGTGGATCGGCATTGAACCGACTGAGCCGCATAACTACTATGTAGTCCGCAAGGCCGTTGGCCTGAACGACATAGTGTATGCAATCCGGGAAGTGAAATTGAGTGTCTGATCACATCATTGACATTGATCCGCTGAACCCGTTTGATGTGCTTAAAGCAAGTATGCAGTACCGTCGCCTGCGACGTGAATGGGATGCAAAGGTGGATATATTCCTCCAGCGCATTGCAGAGCGTGGACGCGAGGTGCTTGATGCGGCTGGATACAACGGTGAATCAGTAACCGTAACGGTCGAGGAAATCGATGATGGATACTGCATAAACGCTGCCGGGAAAGGCATAGTATTCCTTGAATTCGGCGCCGGTGACGCTGTAAACAGTGGAAACCGCTATGCGGACATGATGCCATTTGAAGTCAGGCCGGGTTCGTATTCAGAAACACACGGCCAGCAGTATTCCACGTTTGGTAAGTGGGTATTCGGCGGAATGGTCTATCATGAGATTGTCCCGCGCAACGGTATGCAGACGGCATGGGAAACTATCATGCAGGAATGGCGAAGTATCGCCGAGGAGGTATTCTCGTGAACATCACACGAAACGCTGTGTACAATTACATACACGACGCTGTGAAGGCCGGGAATCCTGATGTGTACATCACAAGTGTATACGAACCAGTTCCAGCACAGATGCCCGCCGTGATCCTCCGGGAGATTGGAGATTTCCGCAACCGGGAGAATATGAGCATGACCGGCGTTCAGGGCATTCGGACTTCCACATTTGAAGCGCAAGTCGTGAGCGGGAAGACGAATGGTTCACTGTCTGAGGCGTATGAGATCTTAGAGTTGGTGAAGCAGGCATTCTTCAAATTGTTATACAACGAGACGAATGTCGTTATTGTTGAGGATGGAGGCACGGGGCGTTATCGCCTGCGGGCATCATATAGGCGGGTGATCGGCGATGCCGACACCTTGCCTACTACTTAAATAATTTTGCAAAGGAGATACACAAATGGCTGGTGAAGTGAGTTCTGCCGGGATCAAAATCCAGTATGCTGTTGAAAGCACTGCTGGCACGCGGCCTACTACCGGTTACAAAGAAAAGGCAACCGGTGCTACTCTGAACATTGCCGACTATGTTACGGGCATTTCTGGCCTGACTGCTGAATTTGAGCAGTATGACGTCACTCCGCTGTCCGAGACTCAGCGTCATCGCTTCGTCAAAGGACTTCAGGGCAACGACGGAAACCTCTCTATGTCCTGCAATATCAATCCGACGTCCCGCGCCGACTGGGGTGCAATCGTGGCCGAATACGAAGCACTCACTGACGGCATCGGTATGTGGTTTGCATTCACGCTGCCGGGTGACACGCAGAGTGCATATTTCCGGTGCATTCCGTGTCCTATGGGATTCCCGGACGTCGAGTCCGCATCTGCTGTGCAGGGCGCTGTACAGTTGATTGAGAACCAGTACGCCGGTTGGGCAAATAGTCCGTCGTCTTAACGGATGATTAATAGGGGCGGATACCATTCTGCCCCATTTCTTTTGAGGAGATTGAGATGATGAAGAGTGAGAGAACTAAAATTGAATTCGACTACGGTAATAAACATTATCGTTTAATGTATACTGCGAACAGCCTGAAAAAGCTGGAACGCGCCGGTGTGAAGTTCAACAAGCTGGAGGATATGATTTTCAGCGCTCCAGAGCAGTTGTTCCGTGGAGCATTTTATGCAAACCATCCTACCGAGGATGAGCGCACAATCCACGAGATTTATATGGCACTCAAGCGGACAGCAGAAAATGATACTCCTGAGTATGATGAAGACGGGCATGAGATTGACAAACTGACGCAGGCACTTGGCAACATGATTGCCGAGGCTGTTGAAGAGTTGACCGGTCGTGGTGAGCAGGGAAACGTAGTCTGGAAGGTGACGTAACCGCATCGTTGCTTTCCGATGATGAATCAGAGCATGGTGTAGAACGAAGTTTCGGCGATACGCTGGACAAGCTATGTAATTACTATATGGCTGTTGGAGTGTCTGCTGACGAATTTTGGAACGGTGATTACACCATGCTTAAATACTATGTTGAGCGACATAGGATTGCGGTAGAGCAGCAAAACGAGCAGTTATGGTTGCAAGGATTGTATTTCTACGATGCTTTGGTTGTCGCTTTGTCCCAGACGATGACAAAGCATAGCACCGCGAAATATCCTGAGAAACCATATCGCCTTACCCCGTTGTCTGAGGATGAGCAGGAACTGGAGAATAAGAAGAAGGTTGAAGAGTTCCGCGCCCAATTAATGGCATTGGGAAAGCGTTTTGAAGCGAAACATCAACGCGAACGAGGTGAGGACGCAATTGGAAGTTGAAAACTTAGTATTTAATATAAAGCGGACAGGCGACACTGCTGCAAAAGGTACGGATCGCCTTGGCAGTTCTCTCAGGAGACTGCGTAATGCATCGAATAGTGCATCCAAAGGACTTGGCGCTTTTTTAAAATCGATTTCCCGTATGGGGAAAATCATGCTCTTACGGCAGGCAATTCGCGCACTGATTAAAGCAATGCATGAAGGACTGAAGAGCGCATATATGTTCAACAGCATTGCTGGCGGAGAAATGTCCGCAGCACTGGATGCACTCAAATCTGCCAGCGTGCAGGCAACCGGGGCAATCGGTTCGGCGTTTGGCGAATTACTGGCAACACTGTCGCCGATTCTGATTTCTCTTTTGAACCTCATAACGCAAGTCGCCAATGGCATCGCACAGTTATTTGCTGTCCTTGGTGGACGTAGTACATACACAAAAGCCATTGCATCGTCTGAGAAATGGGCGAAGGCAACTGAAAAAGGTTCCAAGGCCGCCAAAGAATGGAAAAACCAGTTGATGGGATTCGATGAAATCAACCGACTTGAGGAACCTTCTGATACTTCTGGCAGCGGCGGAGGTTCTGCTCCGTATGAGGGCGGATTTGAATTGGCACCCGCATTCAATGAATGGGCATCTCAGTTGAGGAAGATCACGCTGGACTGGTGGCACAGTCTGGATCTGGAGCCTATCACGAAATCATTTGAACGTCTGAAGACTGCCGTCATGGATTTTGTCAGCATCGTTGATGACGCATTGTACTGGGCATACACAGAAGTCCTGCTCCCGTTTGGGAAGTGGGCAATTGAGAAAGCATTCCCGGCCAGCCTTGAACTGGTTGCGTCCATGTTTGAAGCGCTGAATGCGACACTGCGAGTATTATCTCCACTGTTTTTGAATCTTTGGAACAATATTCTAAAGCCAATAGCATCGTTTCTCGGCGAAGTATTCATCGCAGCTATACAGTGGTTAACAAGGCAGTTTGAGCAATTGACGCAAAAGATTCAAGAGTCAAAGAATCTTGGCGAGTTTATTAAATCTCTGGAACCCGGCGAGGCAATTTTGGTTTCACTTGCAACTGCTATTACTGGAGTTGCTACGGCATTTGCGGCGTGGCGTGCTATTACTTCTGTCGTAAATTCAGTTAGTAGCGTTATTGGACTTTTATCGAATCCAGTAGGTCAAGCGATTGTAATCATAGGTGCGCTTGTATTTGCAGGAATTGCACTGTATCAAAACTGGGATACAATCAAAGCAAAGGCACTTGAAATCTGGGAAGTTGTCAAAGAGACTTGGGGTAACATCAAGAAATGGATCGCGGATAAGATTGAGGGCATTGTCGAGTGGTTTGAAAACTTCAATCGAAAAGTCGATGAGTGTATTGGGCAGCCAATCAAAAAAGCTATTGATACAGTCAAGACTAAGGTCGATGAGATGAAGCAAAAGTTTGAGGATACTTTTGCAGGAACATTTATTGGCAATCTGCTTGGTTTCAAGAAAGAAGTTACTGATACGCACGAATCTGTGTCTGGTGAAATAAGCGGAATGGCGTCGGATACAGAGTCCAGTATGTCAGCATTCGGCCAGAGTTTAGATAATGCGCGAATGAAGATATTCGATGTTTACAATGACTCGTCGGTTCTTGGAAGTATTGCAAGCGCATTTGAGAACCTTGCATCCCGTGCCCATGCGGCATTGCAGGATATCATCACCGGCCTTGGCCATGTGATTGGGCACTGTATGGATGCACTGAAAGGCTTGAATGCTGTGGCGAATAAACGTGCGGCTCAGAACGAGGCGGATGGCAGCCAGTATCTGCAAGGGTTTGCTGTCGGCGGATTCCCGGATGAAGGCCAGCTTTTCATGGCGCGTGAGAATGGTGTGCCAGAAATGGTTGGAACCATCGGCGGACGTGCAGCCGTAGCGAATAACGACCAGATTGTGCAGGGCATCAGCAACGGCGTATACAATGCTGTTGTGAGCGCCATGAGTCTGGTCAGCAACGGGCATAACAGTTCTACGCCAGTCGATATATACCTTGATGGCAAACTGATTGCACGGTCGACAACGCAATACCAGAAGCAGTTCGCACGTGCTGGCACGATGTAATGGAGGGGCAATATGGTTCTAATAGTAAACAATGTGAATATTGTCCCTTACATCGCGCAGGGCGGAATCAAGTGGCAGCGGAACGACATCGATGCTCCGAATACCGGGCGTACAATGGATGGCACAATGCAGAGAGGACGGGTTACAACGAAGATTCGCATGGACATTACTTGTCGACCGATGAAGGCAAGCGAATTGCAAACCATCCTGAATGCAATATACCCGGAGTATGTCAATGTGATTTACGATGACCCAATGTACGGGCGCGTAACGAAGACGATGTACTCCAACAACAACCCGGCATCTTTCCTCGTCATCCAAGAAAATGGTGAAGAGTGGTGGACTGGAGTTACGTTCCCGCTTGTTGAAAGATAATTTCACGCATGAAGGGTGGTTAAATGAAAACAGCCTCTTCAATTTATAAAATACTCAGAATAGCCTCCACGTCATTCTATGAATGGCAGATACTTCAAGACAACAATGTATACGGCATGGACAGGCTGAAAAGCCTCACGTTTTCGCCTTCGCTGTCTGTAGATAGTGGAATAGGTATTGGTAGTGCGAACTCCACAGAATGCCGTATGACGCTGCTGGAGGCATCTGCAAACTGGTCGAGAATGGCACGGTTTGTGGTGCAGTTCCGAATCTGCAATGAATCCAACCGGGTACAGTCAGAGTGGATTACATTCGGTGTGTTTTACACGGATGAACGCAGCGAAGATCAGCAGGGCAATCTTTCCATCGTAGCATACGACGCGATGCTCAAGATGGAGCAGTCGTGGACGGATAAAATCCCGGACGCTTCTCTCCCAGCCTCATGGCCAATTACAGCGCGTGCATGGGCAAATATGTTGCACGGGCAGGGACTAATCGATTTTGAGAACATCACTGCTCTGGATGATACAGTGCCTTTCATTGGCCTTGATACCACATCGTCAATCCGGGATGTCTTGAAATCCATCGCAGCAGTCCACGGAGCAAACTGGATGGTGACTGCCAGCGAAACATTTAAACTGGTTGCCTTTGAGAACATTACTGCCGACCAGACTACCCGGTATGTCGACCTTGTCCTGAAGGCACAGAACTTTGTTGACAGTCCCGCGCTGGATCCTGTTACCGGCGTTCAGCTTGAAACAGAATTGGGAACCATCGCAGAGGCCGGTACAAGCACCGGGTACGTCCTTAAAGCTGCCTGCGAATTTGCCACGACAACGGGCGTTGCGGCGCTTTGCTTGAGCAAGGTACAGAATTACTCCTACAAACCGTTCGACGCGACAACGGCCTATCTGGATCCAATAGCAGAAATTGGCGACCACATAATGTTCAACGACGTTGTATACCAAGTCATGAGCATTGAGTGGGAGATGGGGAAGACTCCGACGGCAGATGTGTCCGCTCCGTATGATCAAGAGATTGACCATGAGTACAAGGGCGTAAGCGAGTCTGCAAAGCAGTATCGCAAGACCGCAAAAATGGTCGATGAGGCGATGGATGATTATCTGCCGAGGGATGAGTTCGCAACTGCCATAGAGCAGAATGAGCAGGCAATCAATCTGGTGGCATCTCGCACGTTTGTGACGAAGACGGCACACAATACGGATATCCAGAACCTCCAGAACCAGATCGATGGCAACATCCAGACGTGGTCAGGCAATGCGGTTCCTACATTGAACAACTCCCCGGCTGTTGACTGGTCGACGCCAACACAGCGTGCAGAACACGTTGGTGACCTTTACTTCGTTAACACGGATGCAGGCATCCCGGAGGCAGGGCAGTACTATCGCTTTGAGAATAACGACGGTATTTACAGTTGGCAAGTTTTGAGTGACAGCGCACTGTCCGAGGCACTCAACAAAGCGGCTGCGGCACTCGCTGCTGCCGAGGATGCACAGGACACTGCTGACGCCAGTATGGCAACCGCGTCGCTGAAGGGGCGCATCTGGGTGAATCAACCGACGCCTCCGTATGATGTCGGTGACTTGTGGTTCAATTCTGCACAGAGTGAAATTCGTGTGTGCATGACGGCACGTGCATCTGGGGACTTCAATGCTGCTGATTGGGAGAAGCGTGATAAGTACACTGACGACAGCGCATTCCAAGAATTCCAGCGTGCATACAATGCGACAATTGCGGTTATTCAGAATCAGCTTGACCAGAAGGCTGAGACGTACTATCAGGACAGTGACCCGGCACAAGAATGGGATGGCATTCATCCAGCCGGTGTTGCAATCGTAGGCATTGATGTTGCAGGCATCCCGGATTCTGTTGGTGAATCGCATACTGGTGACCTTTGGTACAGAACAACCGATGGTACGACGTGGTACTTCAACGGCAACGGTTGGGAACAGCAGAATGTCCCGGACGAAGTGTTCGACAAGATTGACGGCAAAGCGCAGATATTTATCTCGCAGCCGTATCCACCGTACAATCAGGGCGACCTTTGGTTCAACAGCGCAACGTCGGACATCATGACGTGCATCACTGCCAGAACAAGTGGCAGCTTCGTCCAGAGCGATTGGCAGAAGCGCAACAAGTACACTGATGATACAGAACTGAACACCTTCAAGGAAACATATCAGGCAGATCTGACAGTACAGAATGAAAAGATTTCTGCGAAAGTCAGCAAGACGAGTCCTGCCGGGCAAACATCCTTTAGTTGGGAATTAAACGACACCGGGCACAGATGGTATTCCAATGGCACCCAAGTGATGGCCGTTAATTCAGGCGGACTTGCTGTAAAGGGACAAATCACTGCAACGAGTGGATATATCGGCAGTGAGAGCAGTGGCTTCAATATCGGTTCCACGGCAATCTACAATGGCATGACGTCTATGTCCGACGCAACGCACAACGGCATCTATTTGGGGACTGACGGCATTGCGCTTGGCAAGGGCGCCTTTAAGGTGACAAATGCCGGTGCTATCACGGCAACATCAGGGACTATTGGTGGTTTCACATTAAGTGGTAGTTCTATTTATACCAAGAATCAATCCTCTTATTCTGGCACAGGAAACGGCATTTATATTGGCGCTGATGGCCTGCGTATTGGCAGCAAATTTAAAGTGGACAATGCAGGAAATATTACCGCAGGGAACATTACTGCCGAGACTGGAACGTTCAAGGGCAATGTATACGCGCAGAATATCCAGTATGGTGCGACGGGCGGATATCTGAATGGTGGTGCCATTTCGGCGAGGACGATTTATGGCGGTGGCACTTCTGGGCAGATAGCAGCGGACACGTTGACTGATTATAACGTTGGAACGTATACAAGTGGTGGCAGGACGTATGGTGCATTTACTACTGGTGCGTTCAATAGCGATGTTAATGGCAGTTTGTATAATGCAGACTTATTTGGAGATGCAATAAACAAAAATGTCAGTAATAAACCTTCGTATTTTGCTGCTACTTCAGTATATGGAACCAGTTCTGTCGCTTCAAAAGTGTTCAGCGTAGAAGATGCTAATGGTACTGAATTATATCAATTAAATGGACATTATCATTCGTTTACGGAAAAAGATGGCAAAATAATTATTGGCATTCCACATAATCTTGCCGATATTGATAAACGTTCTTTTAACATTGCCGACACCACGACATACCAGAATGGGGTGAAGGCAGTAAGGATTAATTCTGGTGCAGTTGTTGCTACAACAAGTTCAAACGTTGGCTCGTATACGACTGGGTATGGGTTTGATCTTACTGGTAATCTATATACGCCTCCAGCAGATACTTCTAAATCATTTGGTAGAATTGAAATTAAAAATGCAGCCGGGGATTTATTAGTCAGATTGCGTGTACAAGTCCCGGCAGGATCTGTTGATAGTATTGAAAGAGGAACATATCCAGCGGATAAGCAGTATAAGTATACACTTGATGGTGTAACACATACAATTCCGTATTATTACTTTAATGATAGAACGAATGTAGGAACAGTTTTAGTAAATGCAAAGAGTGGAACCAATACGGTAAAGTCAGCAGATATTGATGTAACAACTCTCGTGAACGCTGCGCTTGCAATTGGGCAAGCTGGTGGTGGTGGCAGTTATTCATACTGGTGGTCAGATGAAAAAACCGGGCCTTATGGTTCAAAGCAAAGGGATTGTTATTTTACCGTAGGTGGTTCAATTGTTCAAACAGCGAAAGTAATATGGTCAAGCGGGAATCCGTCGTTCCAGTAAATAAGAGGATGAAACTATGTTTAAAATCAAAACAGCCACAGGCAAAGAATTCAATAGCAGTTTTGCTGTTGAAAGTCCGATGAAGGACGGTGCTTACATCAAAATCGTCGGAGATAATCATGCTAAAATCAAACAGATTTTCTCCAACCCGGCAGAACTTCCCATTGCAGGATATCCGTTGTACCACACAATCATAGAAATGGTTGACATGGACAATGGTGTCAAATTGGTATTAAAACCATAATATGAAGGAGATTGAGACTATGATTGATGAAACTGTGATTATGCGCGTGATTGCAACGCTGAAAGAGATTGACGTTCGTGGATTTGACAGTATGAACCGACTCGTCGGCCTCGTGATGCTGTTTGAGAATGTTCTCCAGAACATGAGTGAGCAGGCAGCGCAGGAAGAGCAGGAGAACCCGGCAGAGTAACTTTATATCTTACCCTTACAGATGAAGGGAGGACAGAATGGCATTAACAAAGCGAACCTATACAGATGGTCAAACGATCATCACGGCAGCAAACCTCAACTCGATACAAGACGAGATTATTAACAACACAGTGTCTAACTTGACGTATACAGCGAGTTCCCGTGTACTGGCAAAAAGAAACAATGCAGGGACGTCTACAAACATTGTGACGTTTAATAACATCATTGATCTCAGTGTAACGGAAGTAACGTCGTAGGAGGTGAGAGTGAATGTATCGTGCTACGACGCCGAAGCACATATTTGTCTTTGAAGACGACCCACGCGTGACGTTCAAACAGATTCTGATTACCTATGCACAGGATGATCAGATCGTGCTGGAGAAGGGGAAAGATGATCTGGTTGTGACTGAGGCCGAAGGATGTGATGGCGCGACCGTATACGAAGCTGCACTCCGGTTGACACAGGAAGAAACGAATCTTTTTAACAACAAGAGTGCTGTGAAGGTGCAGATTCGTGCTATGACGTATATGGATGAAGTGATTGCTTCTGAGCGAATGACTGTTTCCGTTCACGACGTCTTGAACGACGAGGTGATGGAATGAGACTGAAAGTCAATCTGAGGGAGCAGGATGAACGGTGCCATGTATGCTTTCAGGACGATGTAGCGAAAGTGCCGGTACGGATCCGTGATATGCAGACGGTAACAATATCTGATATTGAGCCGTACACTGGCGCTTACGCCACGCATCCTACATTTGAACCGCAAATATTTCCGACAGCACAAAAGTATATGCTTGGCGACTTCACAGTCCACGAAATTGCCGTGAATGTTGTGGAGAATCCGACTGGCGGAAACACAGTATACATAGGGAGGTGATTGAGTGGCAAATACATTTAATTCCAGAATTGTGCTTGCAAATGGAACTGTTCTGATTGACCTTACAGAAGACACTATAACAGCAGAACGAGTCCTGAGTGGATATACTGCACATGGTGCAAATGGCGCTCCGATCACTGGTTCTATGGAAAATCGTGGGGCAGTTACTGGAGAAATCTTAACAAAAGCAGAAGTGTACACCATCCAGCCGGGATATCACAATGGCAATGGTTCTGTTGCGATTGCAGCAACGGAGCAGGCTAAATTGATTGCTCAGAACATTCGTGAAGGCGTAACCATCCTTGGTGTTGCCGGGACGATGGAAGACATGAAAATGCAGGCGAAATCAGTTAATCCAACGTTCCAATCACAGGAGGTAAAACCGACCACGCCAACGTATAACTGTCTCTCACAAGTCACTGTCGCGCCAATTACGGTAACATATGCCGACAACTCCGCTGGTGGGAAAACCGTAACAATCGGCGACGTGTGATAGGTGGTGCAGTATGGCAAACAACAAAGTTCAACTTGCCGATGGTACTGTCCTGATGGATTTGACTGGTGACACAGTGAGCGAACAAACTATGCTGGCTGGAATAAAAGCACACGCGGCGAACGGAGAACCTATTACTGGCGTCGTCAACTTGGCGAATGCAGGGACAGCGGTTCCACTGGTTGCAAGCAGCACAGGGTCGGCCGGTAGCGCGAATGCTTATTCCAGAGAAGATCACGTTCACCCTTTGCCAAATTACGGCAACATTGTTTCTTTCAGTGTTGTCGAAGTAACAACATGAGGAGGTGCATGAATGGCAAATAAAAAATACAAGCTGGCGAACAGCGATTATTGGGAAGCGTCAGGTGTCTATGACCTCACAGAAGGCAAGACGCAGCGGGCAATCAATGCAGAAGTAAAGGGTTCTTTAAACACCGTATGTCTCCGTGCGGCAGTAAAAATAATAAGCGGAAATGGTACGTCTTCTAACACTCTGACAGGACTTACTGCTGACCATGTTGTAGGGAACTGGGGTATGTTTTCTGATGCGAATTGCACCACTCCTATTCCAGAAAATTCACCGCCCTGTGATATCGCAATCACCACAGCAGCTAACGCATGGTCAGTTACCATTGCAAACTATTCTTCGACCTTCTACCTCAGACCGACATTTATTCTCAAACAAAATTAATGGGGGTATAAATCATGGACATCATTAAGTATTTCGTTTCGACCATCCACAAAGTAGGAGACACCTACACCAAGGGCATTGCAATTCATGATACCAGAGATGCTGCTGAACAGGCATTCCACAATGAGTTCGTGGCATGGGCATACGGCAAACAGACAGGCTGTGATTATGTCTGTGCCTACATCAACGACAGCAACGGTGCGGTGGTTCGTCCTCCCGAAGTATGGCAAGCAGAAAAGGCGCAGTCAAATGGCTGATACGATTATTAATCAAATTAAAGAACTGAATCCGCAATTGTCATCAGACAATACAAGCGGAGGGTCAGTTAAAGCTTTTCAGACAGGAAAACTTGTTACTGTTGTGTTTGAATCAGTAATTGTGGCAAAAGATGTTACAGACGGATTCTTGGGACTTGTATCGAATTTACCAATTCCCAAAACAGCTAATACGCTGCAAGGGGTGCAATATACAATATCTGTTTCAAGCTCTGGCATCTATACAACACGATGCGGAATAAATAAAAATGGCACTCTGTCTATATGGGGACAAACCATTTCAAGTGGTGCATGCCTAATTGGTACGTTCACATACATAGCAGCATAATTACACCGTGTCAATTAGCTTGTAGTTTATAGAAGTTTAAAGTGTGAAAATGGAAAACGGATTTTGCATTAATCGTTCTTGCCAATGGTATTATATTATCGCTGTGGTGCAATCTGACGATTGGAGTTAAAAGTAATCAGTATGGATACCTTAGTTTATCAGTATATACATTTCTGCGATAATTGCCCAAAAGCATATGACTTTACTTGCAGTGGTGCTGACAGCAAGAAATGCGAAGAAGTTAAAGCAAAACTGCTTGAAAAGATCAAAAAGGGCAGACCTGAAGGAAACTTAAAGTAATCTTTAATGCTCATACAGACGTTCTCAGCACCGAAATGTTATGTGCCACATGACGTATTGATGTAGGTGCTGACAGCGTTTGTAAGTGCAAAAACTGGACGTTTTTTGTTCTTAGAATCGAGATGCACTTATTAAGCACAAAAAGTGCATCTCATTTTTCAAATCGAGGTGTAAATCATGATGACGCAAGATGAGTTAGATGTGTTCGTCAACGAGTTGATTGACGAGCATGAATGCAACGGCGATTCTTGCCCAATCGATTTTGGAGGCAATGATGACGCCAAATGACTTTTTTGAAATTGTTGGCAACCGTATTCGGATCTGGGCGAATCGACACTGCGAAATCCTCAGATGTAGCAAGTGCGGGAGAGAGTACCGAAGCAGTGGGAAAAACGACCCCGGAATATGCCCAGAATGTCTTGCAGACAACCACTTTATCGGAGGAGCACTCGACAATGATGACAGTTACAAAAGCCAAGCAGAAACTCGTTGACTGGTGTCGTTCCCAGATTGGGTACCATGAGGGATACGATGGCAGCAATAAATATGCTGACGGAGACTGGGACACCAAGCTGTATGGATTCCCGGCAGGAAAAGTACCGTGGTGCGACGTCTTTGTAGACGCTGCATACATTGCCTGTTTCGACTATGACCCGGCAACAGCTATGACATACCAGCGCCCGTCTGGATACGCTGCTTGCTCTCTGTCTGCTGCTGCATACAAGCGCAACGGTGCGTTCTATATGACGCCAGAGGTTGGTGACCAGATCTTTTTCTTTTACGGCGGCGAGATCAACCATACTGGGATTGTGATCGAAGTTCACGATGACATTATTGTATGCGTTGAGGGCAATTTCGCTGACAGTGTGTGCAGGACGCAGTACAAGTGGCGAGAAAAGATGCAGTCCAATGCAGACGGCAACATTGCTGGATTTGGTAGGCCGAATTGGTCGGTTGTGGCAGAACCAGAGTCAACCGCATCAGATGATACAGATGACGGCATTGATGATACAATTGAATCTGAAGAGTTTGACATTGTTCATCCGACATTCCGCAGGACGTATCTCCATCTGGAGTACGGTGACGGCAATGGGAACCCTCTTCCACAGGTAAAAGCATGGCAGAACCTCCTCTTATGCTGGGGGTATGACATTGGACAGTATGGA
>Ga0326512_10001357_pt1 | contig 19146 bp, 19 predicted proteins | sample 1_2617_0518_D_FD_203652 | JGI IMG/M metagenome (GOLD analysis project Ga0326512, IMG submission 203652) | Bovine rumen microbial communities from UC Davis, California, United States - 1_2617_0518 | ecosystem: Host-associated > Mammals > Digestive system > Stomach > Rumen | place: USA... | reverse complement strand
CAACGAATAAAAGAAAAGTTAGGATGGATGAGTCCTGTTCAATACAGGCTCCATCTCTTAGCTGCATAAAGAAAATGAGACGACCGAAGTCGTCTCGTAAAAAGTCTAACTTTAAGGGGTCACCTCACTTTTGCAGGCGCTGTTTTTTTGAGCCTTTATCTAGACTTGCTTTAGCTTTATTCATATTTTATCTCGCTTTTTTTTAGCTGTGCCTAAGACAGACCGAGCAATTACACTTATTTTTGTAATTTTTCTATTTTTCATGACAATTTTAGTTTACATTTTTTTGCCCGCTTGCAATATATAGACATATGTGCCTAAAAGTGATAGACTTTATAAATGTGAATTTTATGTGTTTTATATTAAAAATTCATATTGCAATATGGTATTGATAGGGGAGAAATATGGAAAGAAAAAGAATTGAAGCCCTATGGGATTGTAAATATTGTGAGAGCAAGGGCATTTTTGGAAGATTTGGAACTTGCCCTAACTGCGGCAAAAAGAGAGATGCAAATAATCAGTTCTATATGCCTTCGCCAGAACAAATAGCACAGATGGAGGCAAATGCAGAGAGACAAGCACAGGCTACTGATAGAGCTGATTGGCTGTGTGATTATTGTGGCTGCTACAATGCAAGCAATCTCACTAGATGCCCTCAGTGTGGCGCGTCCAAGGAAGAATCAAAGTCTGATTATGGTACTATAAATTGCCAGACAGATTTTAGTAATTGGGGAGGCTGAAAATGGCAAAGCAGCTTGTTGCAGATCTTTATGGTTGCGGAAGCATTATTGATGATGAAATAAGAATTAAAGCTGCCGCAAGGGAAGCTGTTGCATATGTAGGAGCGGATATTGTTGAGGAGTGCGTTCATAAGTTTGAACCTATAGGTGTAACTTATTTTGCGGTTATAACAACATCGCATTTTTCAGTACATACATGGCCAGAATATGGATATGCTGCAATTGATATATTTTCATGTTCTGATCAAGTTGTGGATGGGATTAAGGATAAGTTAAAGGAACTATTTGAAGCCAAAGAAATAGTGCTTAGAACTGTGGAAAGACATATTGCACCACAGTCTAATATATAAAACTAATATGAAGGAGATTGATTATGGGGTTGAATAGTAAACTGAAAGTCGGCACTCTAGTCCATATCAAAGATTTAGAAGGTAAGATTATCGGTCTTATTAATTATGCTAACCCACAGGACAATGGCAAGTGCTGGACAGAATATCGAATAAAAACCAATAAGGGGGAGCGCTGGCTCTCGGTTGACGAAGTCTATAATGAGTATTCGATTTCATGGGCAGCAAATGGCTTGTGCGGACAGATCGGTCCTGAATGGCATGAAGTGGATTCTGGAGTGCAAGTTGTAAAGTCCGCTAGTGGCGATGTGGATGTGGACAATGGAGAAAGGGCAAATTTTGTTGAGTACGAGGATGCTTCGGAAGAGAAAACCTTATCGGTAGAAGTTTGGTCTGATGGAACAGAGTTTTCTTATGGATATTACATAAAAGCAGAAGACGTATTAGTAATGGGTTATAAGAAACCGCCGATTTTTAAAAGTTCTAATTCGAGCAACTGGGTCAGTCTTTTGGTGATTTGCATTATTATTGGCTTCTGGGCGATTCCTTTTTTGATTAGTTTGATTTCAAGCTTTTTGGGTTCTAATAAGAAAATTGAACCTTATCTTAAAAAATCAGACAAGTATGATCAAGTAACGTCCATCAGCGGAAATGAAAAGCAAAAGGCTATGGTTTATGAGTATTCTTCATCGGCAACAACCGACACAGTAGCTAAGGACATAATAGATGGTGTAGAGGGTAATACCGAATCCATAACTCAAAAGGATAATCTTAGTGATGAGACTATAGGCATCCTAACAAAAAATGAATACTGTCTTGTATACCATCCTGAAGAAAATGAATCAAAGGTTTATGTTCAGGTTTCAAGCAGGAAGTATAACTATACTTCCAACAATGCTCCATATCACAGTTCTTCTGCCACAACTGATTGGTATAGAGGGCATTATTATGGCTCGTCTTACAGCACTGATTCCTCTAAATATCACTCAATGCCTAGTGCTTATCAGTCATATAATGGCACTATAATTCACAATCAGGGCAATGGATATTTTGATTCATACTCAAGTTCTATCAGACAGAGCAGTGTCAGCTCCAGAAAATCGTCTGGCGGCGGACTTAGCAGTGGTAAATAATTTTAAAGGAGAAAAATTATGTTAAATACAATAATCGAAACTTTAGTATATTTGGGTGTAGGCCTTTCAGTGATGATGATTGGCTATTTTTTGGTTGATTTAGTAATCCCTGCAGACTTTCCAGCAGAAATTAAAAATGGCAACAAGGCTATCGGCTGGGTTTCAGCAGGCATATATATGGGACTTGGCTTTATCATCCGTTCTGCCATTATTACAATTCACTTATCAGATGCTGAAGAATTACTCAAGGGAGTAGGGAACACTGCAGTATTCTCTGCTATCGGAATTGTAGCTTTTGTACTTGCTTATTTTATTGTAGATATTGTGAACAGGAAATTTAATTTTAATAAGGAACTTGAGGCGGGCAATGAAGCTGCTGGAATAATGGTTTTTGGTATCTTTGTTGGAATTGCTTTCCTTGTAAGTGGAGTTATTCAGTAAACTAGAAAATGTGGCATAAATGAAAAAATACAGATTACTAATGTTGACTACCCTGATTATCTCAGGATGTTCTATGTGTTATGAACTGATTATATCAGCGGTTAGCTCATATTTATTGGGAAACAGTACCCTACAGTATTCAATAACCATAGGCTTATATATGGCATCTTTGGGACTTGGCTCTTATATTTCCAGGTTCTTGAACAAAAAGCTTTTCAAAATATTTGTCCTGATAGAACTTTTGATAGCTATAGTGGGTGGCTTTAGCTCACTGACTCTCTTTATGGCAAATTTGTATGTTGAGGCCTATGAGACTGTAATGTACCTTGAAATTATAGCAATAGGTACACTCGCAGGTGCTGAAATCCCTGTGATGACAAGAATTATAGAGGATGATGAGAGCAATCTCAAGTTGACACTCTCATCCATCTTTTCATTTGATTACATTGGAGGCTTGGTGGGATCAATTGCCTTTCCTTTGCTCTTATTGCCTAGATTGGGATACTTTGGTACCTCGTTTTTGGCTGGATTCTTAAATATTGTAGCTTCTTTGCTTATCATGTTTAAATATGGAAAGAGAGTGGAGGGGATAAAGACTTTAAGAACGGTAGGCATAGGTCTTGGCGTCATAATGATATGTGGTATGGTCTTTTCAAACAATGTATCTAACTGGATAGAAGGCGGCCTCTACAGAGATAACATAATATTGATTGAACAGACCCAGTACCAAAAGATTGTTATGACAAAACATAGAGATGATGTGAGACTCTATATCGATGGAAATTGTCAGTTCTCTACCGAGGATGAATATAGATATCATGAGGCTCTTGTCCACATTCCGATGAATGAAATCAAAAAAAAGGATAATATTTTGGTCCTAGGCGGTGGCGATGGATTGGCCGCAAGGGAAATTTTGAAATATAATGATGTAAAAAAAATAGACCTTGTAGACCTTGATTCTGAGATGACAAAGATTTGCAGCACCAATCCCAATATAACAAAGATTAACCAGAATAGCCTAAAATCAGAAAAATTGCATGTCATTAATTATGATGCTTATGAGTATTTGGAGAATAACAAAGAAAAGTATGATTTGATTATTGTGGATCTGCCAGATCCCAACAGTGAGGTCTTAAACAAACTATACTCTAATGTTTTTTATCGCATGTGCAAGGCTAGTTTGGAAGATGAGGGAGTTTTGGTGGTTCAATCGACAAGTCCTTACTATGCACCAAAGGCCTATTGGTGTGTCAGCAAAACAATTGAGAGTGAGGGCTTTAAAGTAAAGAATTATCACTTGCAGGTCCCAGCTTTCGGTGATTGGGGATTCAATATGGCAAGCAGGCAGGACTTGTCGGAAAATATTGATTTTGATGTTGAAACCAAGTATTTGACTAAGGATAATGTGTCTGCATTATTTAAATTTGGCAAAGATGAGATTGCTAATGATGTAGAGATAAACAGACTGACAAAACCAGTATTGATGGAATATTACAACAAGGCGGTAGAACGCTGGGATTAAACTAAGTGGGTTGGCAATCATCATGATGCCAACCTTTTTTATGATAAAATGGATTGTAAATTTGTGAATTTAGAAAGGCATTCTTGCGACACAGGTCAAGCGGCCCTTATATTATTAATGGATTAAAAGGCTTAATTAAGCCTGACTGCTTTCATCAGTATCCTGATTCAAATACTGGTCAATTATGTAATCAATCTCCTCATCTGAAGCTGATGGGAATTCTTCTTTGATTTTATTTTTGAGAAAATTAGCACGATCGAAATAACGCATTTCCTCAGCATAATCTGGAGCAAAATCACATTCCTTATCGATAAGTTCAATTGAGTAATTGTTCTTTAAAAACTCATTTATTTCATTGTCATTTTTTTCTTCACTCTCAATGTTTTTCTTGGCCTTATTGGCTATTTTTAAAGATTTAAGACCGATAATTAAGCAAATGCCAAAGACGATGATAAAAGAAAGGTGGGTTACAATACCCTGAGCTCCGCTGACGTTTAAAAATTTAAAAACTTTTAAGTCGTTAAGTACTAAGACTAAAAGACCTATGATTGAGAAAGATATGAAGGTTACTGCTGTAGAAAAGTTGTTTGAGTAAACTTCCTTTGATTGCTCATATACTTTACCTGAGGTGAGCTCGTGGATGAATTCGCCTTCTTCCTCTTTTTCGAGTATAGTTTCAATCTTGGTTTCTTCTGATTTCTTCATGATTAAATCCTTTCAAATATGAATTCTTAGGCTAGTATACGTTAAAAAGACGTATTTTGCAATTAAACAAATGTGATATAATTGTGTTCAAATTGTAAGGAGAAGGCTATGAAGATATTGATTATGAGCGGCGGAAATTTGAAGCTTGACTGGGCTGGAAAATTTCTAAAAGATAGAAAGTATGATTATATAATTGCTGCAGATAGCGGTTTGGAGCATTTGTTAGACTTAGGGCTTAAGCCAAATCTTATACTGGGTGATTATGATTCTCTTGATTCTAAGATCTATGATCAAATTAGGGATGATGAGAATATAATCAAATATCCGAGAAAAAAGGACTATACAGATACGGAGATAGCGCTGAGGAAGGCTATAGAGCTTCTTGAGGAAAATAAAAGAGAAGAGCAGACTAAAGATGACAGAAGTCAGGATCAATATGACAGAAGTCAGAATCAACATGACAGAAGTCAGGATCAACATGACAGCATCGATTTGCTCGCTGCCACTGGAAGTAGATTTGACCATACTTTGACAAATGTTTCAATTATGAAACTTGCATTAAAAAAAGAAATTGATGCTTGTATATTTGACGAGCACAATAAGATATACCTTTTGGATAGTGGTAAGGCGGCAAAGCTGGATAAAGACAAGCAGTATGGGGATTTCGTAAGCCTTATACCCATGAGCCCTGATTGTTATGTGAGGACATGGGGTATGGAATATGATATCAAAGAATTCAGTTTGTTAGAACAAGGACTCAGCCTGACACAGAGCAATGAGATAAAGGAAAGGCAGGCTTTTATTGAACTTTCAAGGGGCTGGTGTGTCTTGGTGGAAAGCAAAGATTGAAAAAATCTAATATTTAAATTTAAATGTTAATAAAATTAATTGTATGTTTATAACTGCTCTCTATTGTGTATTATATATAGTTTTTTTCTTGTTTTTTAGGCTGGTTTGTTATAAAATAGACAACAGTTATATCAAGAACTAGGAGGTCTATGAGATGGGTAATACATCATCAATGTCAGCTAGAGATAGAATTGCATCTATCCTTGATGACAACAGTTTTGTTGAAATCGGCGCTCAGGTTAGAGCCAGAGCAACAGATTTTAACTTAGCCAAAGAATCGGCTCCGTCTGACGGCGTTATTACCGGTTATGGAGTAGTAAATGGTAATCTTGTTTACATTTATAGCCAGGATGCATCAGTTATGAATGGTAGTATTGGCGAAATGCATGCAAAAAAGATTGCTTCAATTTATGACATGGCTCTTAATATGGGAGCTCCAGTAATTGGTCTTATCGATTGCGCAGGAATCAGACTTCAGGAAGCAACTGATGCTTTGAGCGGATTCGGCTCTATTTATAAAAAGATGTCTGATGCTTCGGGCGTTGTACCACAGATTACAGCTATATATGGCCAGTGTGGTGGTGGACTTGCAGTATTGGCCGAGCTTTCAGACTTTGTATTTATGGATGAGGAGAATGGCAGCCTTTTCGTTAACAGTCCTAATGCAATAGATGGAAACTATAAGGCAAAGCTTGATACTTCAAGTGCTAAGTTTATGGCTGAGGCCGGTATGATTGATTACTATGGTGATGAGGAACTCATTGCTAACGGAATCAGACAGGTTGTTTCAGTACTTCCTGCAAACAATGGAAGCGAGGCAATTGCTGAGTCTACAGATGATCTCAACAGAACATGCCCAGATCTTTTGGCTGAAATAGCTGATCCAGCCCTTGCCCTTGCTGATATTTCTGATGATGGTACTCTTATCGAGGCTAAGCCTTTCTTTGCAAAAGATATGGTGACAGCATTCATTAAGATTGACGGCGTGACTGTTGGAGCTGTTGCAAACAGAACAGTTTCTTACGACGAAGATGGCGAAATCGCTGAGAAGTTTGAGCCAGTTCTCACACCAGATGGTGCTAGAAAAGCAGCTCATTTTGTAAAGTTCTGTAATGCTTTTGGCATTGCTGTTCTTTCACTCACTTCAGTTAAGGGATATGATTCAAGCCTTGAGGCTGAGAAGTCAATTGCTAAGGCTGTAGCAGAGCTTACATATGCATTTGCAAGCGCTGATGTACCAAAGGTAAATGTTATTACTGGTCAGGCTTTTGGTAGCTCTTATGTAGCTATGAATTCAAAGTCAATCGGTGCTGATCTTACATATGCTTGGCCTGATGCAAGCATTGGAATGATGGATGCCAGTGAAGCAGTAAAGATTATCTATGCTGATGAGCTTGCAGGATCTGAGGATGTGACAGCTTTCATTGCTGAAAAGACTGATGAGTATGCTGCACTTCAGTCAAGTGTTGCTTCAGCTGCTGCTAGAGGATATGTTGATACTATCATCAATCCTTGCGATACAAGAAAGTATATTGCTGCTGCCTTTGAGATGCTTTTCACAAAGAGTGGAGCTGTCTCAGCTAAAAAGCACGGTACAGTATAATATATAATTGACAAGATTGGAGATAGTTATGAAAAAAATTAAGTTTAGCAAGATTTTGTTATTGTTAACTATCATGACACTTGTCTTCTCAGTAACTGGATGCGGAGAGAGCATTTCGGTTAATGATACAAAGGAAGCAATAAAAGTTGCCAGCCTTCACGCAAAGGCTGCTTCACTTGAACAGTGGTCTATTGACTCTGTAAAGGTACTTGATAAGCTCTCAGATGAGGAGATTACTAAGTATGCACAGTCAGCTGTTGATCCTGTCTCAGAGGCAAAAAAGATTCCTGAAGATAAGAACAATGAAAATAGCAATGACAACTATGGTGTTAATCCTAATGGAATGAATGCTGCTACAGTTGAATTCTATAATGGTTGGATTAAGAGCCGTAAGGATCTTGATGGATTAAAAGAGATAAAGAGAGTTTCTACAAAGCTCAATGAAAAGACTGGACAGCTTTGCACAGTAACAATTGAGGCATCTTATCTTAAGAGAGATTGTACTTTTGAATTCATTTTCAACGAGGATTTCTCAGTTGCTTCAGTTGCTGTAAATCCTACATTTACAACTGCTGAGAAGGTTGAAAAAGCCCTTCTTAACACAGTAATCGGAATGGGTACTGTATTCGTAGTACTTATATTTATGGCCTTCGTTATTTCACTTATCAAGTATGTAAATGTAATTGGTAAGAAGAGTGGCGATAAGTCAGATTCTAAGTCAGATGCCAAGGCAAATGCTTCAGATGCCGCTGGCGTAGATGTAAGTGATGATACTGAAATTGTTGCAGTAATAAGTGCTGCTATTGCAGCGTATGAGGGAACTAGCTCAGATAATCTGAGAGTTAGATCCATTATTAGAAGAAAATAATATGCTGAAATACAGCGGAATGGAGAATTTATGAAGAATTATACAATCACAGTTAATGGTAATGTGTATGATGTTACAGTTGAAGAAGGTCAGACAAGTGGTGCTCCAGTAGCAGCAGCTAAGGCAGCTCCAGTAGCAGCAGCACCAAAGGCTGCAGCAAGTACAGGCGCACAGGGTGCTGTTAAGGTTTCAGCTCCTATGCAGGGTAAGATTTTGAAGGTTAACACTTCAGTCGGTGCTTCTGTAAAGAAGGGTGATGTACTTTGCGTACTTGAGGCTATGAAGATGGAAAACGAGATTGCAGCTCCACAGGACGGCAAGGTTGCTTCAGTTGAGTGCAGCGTTGGTGATTCAGTAGAGTCAGGTAAGGTTCTTGTAACTCTTAACTAATTATTAAAAAACGAACTTAAATTTGGAGGTCGTAAATGAGCTATATTATAGAAACATTGGGCAACCTCGTACATCAGTCTGCTTTTTTTGGACTTTCATGGGGCAACTATTTGATGATTTTAGTTGCATTCCTGTTCTTGTACCTGGCTATCAAGAAGGGCTATGAGCCATTACTTCTTGTGCCTATTTCATTTGGTATGTTACTTGTTAACATGTATCCTGATATTATGCTCTCAATCGAAGATTCTAACAGCGGTGTAGGTGGACTCCTTCACTACTTCTATCTCCTTGATGAGTGGAGTATCCTTCCATCATTGATATTCCTTGGTGTAGGTGCTATGACAGATTTTGGACCATTGATAGCAAATCCTAAGAGCTTCTTGCTCGGTGCTGCTGCTCAGTTCGGAATATTTGCCGCATACATCATTGCAGTACTTATGGGCTTCCCAGATAAGGCTGCTGCAGCTATTTCAATTATCGGTGGTGCTGATGGCCCTACATCTATCTTCCTTGCTGGTAAGCTTGGACAGACTAAGTATTTAGGACCAATTGCGGTTGCGGCATATTCATATATGTCACTTGTTCCAATCATTCAGCCACCAATCATGAAACTCCTTACTACAAAGAAGGAGCGTTGCATAAAGATGGAGCAGTTAAGACCAGTATCTAAGCTTGAGAAGATTATCTTCCCAATCGTTGTTACAGTAGTAGTTGTTCTTATCCTTCCTACAACAGCACCACTTGTTGGTATGCTTATGTTGGGTAACCTCTTTAAGGAGAGTGGTGTAGTTAAGCAGCTTTCAGATACTGCTTCTAACGCACTTATGTATATTGTAGTAATTATCCTTGGTACTAGTGTAGGTGCTACAACTAGCGCAGAGGCTTTCCTTAACTGGGATACATTAAAGATTGTAGCCCTCGGATTAGTAGCATTTGCCTTTGGTACAGCATCTGGTATCCTTCTTGGTAAGGTTATGTGCCTTGTTACAAAGGGTAAGATTAATCCACTTATAGGTTCAGCTGGTGTATCAGCAGTACCTATGGCTGCGAGAGTTTCACAGAAGGTTGGTGCTCAGGCAGATCCTTCAAACTTCCTTCTCATGCATGCTATGGGACCTAATGTTGCAGGTGTTATCGGTACTGCGGTTGCAGCCGGAACATTTATGGCTATGTTCGGTGTAATGTAAGTTTGGGAAAAGAATTCTTAATAAGTTTAATAAGGCAATAGATATAAAGGCTATTGCCTTAAAGATAAGGAGATAATAATGGCTAATTCTAAAGTTAAAATTACAGAGACAGTGCTTCGTGATGCGCATCAGTCTCTTATCGCTACTCGTATGCCTAGCGAGTTGATGGAGCCAATTCTTGATAAGATGGATCAGGTTGGTTACAATGCTGTTGAGTGCTGGGGCGGTGCTACTTTTGATGCCTGCTTAAGATTCCTTAAGGAAGATCCATGGGATAGACTTAGAATGCTTAAGAGTCACTTTAAGAACACAAAGCTTCAGATGCTTTTCAGAGGACAGAATATCTTAGGATATAATCACTATGCTGATGACGTAGTTGAGTACTTTGTTCAGAAGTCTGTTGCTAACGGTATTGATATAATCAGAATTTTCGACTGCCTTAACGATATCAGAAATCTTGAGACAGCTGTAAAGGCTACTAAGAAAGAGGGAGGACATGCTCAGATAGCTCTTTGCTACACATTGGGCGATGCCTACACACTTGATTACTGGGAGAAGCTTGCTAATGATGTTGAGTCTCTCGGTGCAGATTCACTCTGTATCAAGGATATGGCTGGCTTACTTGTTCCAGCTGAGGCTACAAAGCTTGTTCAGGCCTTAAAGAGAGGAACTAAGCTTCCAATTGAGATGCATACTCATTACACATCAGGTATGGCTTCAATGACTTATATGAAGTCAATCGAGGCTGGTGCTGACATTATTGATACTGCATCAACTCCATTTGCCCTTGGAACATCTCAGCCATCAACAGAGGTTATGGTTAGAGCTCTTCAGGGAACAGAGTTTGATACAGGTCTTGATCTCGATAAGCTTATCGAAATCTCTAACTACTTCACACCATACAGAGAAGAGTGCATTAAGTCAGGACTTTTATCTACAAAGGTTCTCGGCGTAAATATTAACACTCTCAAGTATCAGGTTCCTGGTGGTATGCTTTCAAACCTTATCAAGCAGCTTCATGATGCTGGCAAGGATGATAAGCTTGAGGAGGTTCTTGAGGAAGTTCCAAGAGTTCGTAAGGACTTTGGTGAACCACCACTCGTTACACCTTCATCACAGATTGTTGGTACTCAGGCAGTTATGAATGTTCTCACAGGCGAGAGATACAAGATGGTTCCAAAGGAGTCTCACAAGCTTGTAGCTGGTGAGTTTGGTAAGACAATCAAGCCTATGAATTCTGATGTTGTGGCTAAAGTTCTAAAGAAGGGCGAGAAGCAGATGACAGACAGACCTGCTGATCATATCAAGCCACAGCTTGAAGGCTTTGAGAACTCTGCAGTTGTAAAACAGTACAAGAAGCAGGATGAGGATGTGCTCACATACGCTCTCTTCCCAGAAGTTGCTACTGATTTCTTTAAGTACAGAGCTGCTCAGGAGACAAAAGTTGATGCCAGTGTCGCTGACACTAAGAACAAGGCTTATCCAGTATAAGTAATAAGGCTTTTTCAAATTTTTTCAAAGCTCTTTTTAAGGGCCAAATATTTGATATTTTTTTAAATATGATGTAGAATGCTATACATGCTGTGTGATAAGTCACACAGCATGTATTTGTATATACTGACTTAAGGACTTAAATCTTTTAAATTTATTGATTTATGTAAGGAGAAAAAAAGTGAACAAGGAAGACCACGTAAAGGTATGTATTGTTGGTGCTGGAAAAGTTGGAAAGTCACTTGCGGCACAGTTATCAGACTCGGGTTATAAGGTAACAGTAATAGATACATCACTTGAACAGGTTAACAATATTTCGAATTCTTATGATGTAATCTGCTATCAGGGAAATGGAGCATCTACAGAAGTCTTGGAAGATGCAGGCGTTGCATCAGCAGAGATTTTTATAGCTGTGACTGGTTCTGACGAGTTAAATATTTTGTCATGTTTGACAGCTCATGAACTTGGAGCTAAAAGTACAATTGCAAGAATTAGAAATGCTGAATATTCAGTCCAGTCTGATTTCTACACAGAAAGATTTGGATTAACTCTTATATTTAATCCTGACTACAATGCGGCTTCAGAAATTATGAGGCTTATGCATCTTCCAATAGCAACTAAAGTTGAACTTTTTGCACATGGTAAGTGCCAGCTTGTAGAGATGAAGGTTGAAGAGGGAAATTCACTGATTGGTTCTAACTTAATTGATTTTTCTCAAAAACATAATATAGATCTCTTGATATGCGCCATAGTTCGTAAGGGTCAGATTATGATTCCGACTGCTCAGGACGTGATTCAGCTGGGAGATGTGCTCTGTCTTACAGGTTCCCCTGCTTCCTTTAATGATGCCTTCCTGAAGATGAATATCAAGACTAAAAGAATTAAATCTGTCATGATAGCTGGTGCCAGTAGAATTGCCAGATACTTGGCATCTGCCCTGGTTAAGGAACATGTCAAGGTAACCTTGATTGAAAGAGATCACACAAAGGCTGTAAAGATAGCAGATGAAGTACCTGGCTTGTCAGTTATGTGCTCTGATGCTATGTCATACTTTGAATCTATGTCGGATTCTGATGTTAAAAATACAGATGCCTTGATAACTCTGACTAATAATGATGAGTATAATCTCATATGTGGAATGCTCGGTGAGAGAAAGAATATATACAGAATCGTTACTAAGTTAAATGCTGATTCTACCCTGAACGAAATGTGTCACAACACCAGAATTTCCAGTGTATCAAAGGAAGATTGTGCGGCTGATATGATTATGTCATATGCAAAATCAGTAGTTGCTGCTGAAGATTATGATGCAATCAGGGCCTTGTACAGACTTATGAATGGTAAGCTTGAATTCATAGAGTTTAAGCTATCACTTGATATTGATCCTGCTGTCGAGACTTATATCAATAAGCCTATTAGAAACTTGAAGATTAAGCCTGAATTCTTGATTGCTGGCATTATCAGAGACAGAGCTTCAATCATGCCAAGAGGTAATGATGAGATTTTGCCTGGCGATTATGTTATTGTATGCACAGTGTCTAAGAGCATTCTGCAGCTTAAGGATATTTTTGAGGAGAAAAAGGCATGAATAAGCGAAAGATAATAAGGACTTTAGGATATATAATCTTAACCTTAGGATTCCTGATGATACCTTCTTTGATTGTCTCAGCTATATATCAGGATGGTGATTCTTTTGAGATAGGCTCGACAATAGCGGGGACTCTGGTTTTGGGCTTTCTTATGTCAAGAGTTAAGGCTCCTGAGATGAAGATGAGAAGCAGGGATGGCTACACAATTGTAGCCCTGGCCTGGCTTATAATATGCCTTATTGGTGCTATACCAATGTACTTGAGCGGCGTCTTTGAGTCCTATATAGGCGCTTTTTTTGAGATGGTTTCAGGCTTTACAACAACTGGAGCCTCCGTTTTGAGCAATCCAGAATACCTCCCACATGGAGTAGGCTTTTGGAGATGTTTTTCACACTGGGTTGGAGGCATGGGAGTGCTTGTATTTGTAATGATGGTTGCTCCTATGAATAACGAAAACTCAATGCACTTGGTTAAGGCGGAAGTCCCAGGTCCTACAGCTGGTAAGCTTGTTCCTAGGATGAAAGAGACCTCCATGATCAACTATGGAATTTACGCCTTTCTTACTTTAATGTGCTTTATATTGCTCTTGATAGGCAAGGTCCCAGTATATGACGCTCTTTGCCTGTCTTTTGGAACAGCTGGTACAGGTGGATTTTCACCTAGCTCAGTAGGTTTTGCAGCTTATAATTCATACTACGTTGAGATGGTTGTCTCAGTATTTATGATACTTTTCGGAGTTAATTTTAATGTCTATTTCCTTATTCTGATTAAGAAGGTCAAGGATGCATTCAGAATTGAAGAAGTATGGTGGTATTTTGGTTTTATAGCCTTCTCGACAATCACTATCATGGCCAATATTATGCATACCCTTCCAAGTGCTGGTCAGGCTTTTAGGTATTCTTTCTTCCAAGTTGCGAGTATTATCACCACAACTGGATTTGCAACTGTAGATTTTAACCAGTGGCCTGAATACTCCAAACATGTCCTGATACTTCTTATGATAGTTGGCGCCTGCTCAGGCTCAACTGGTGGTGGTATGAAGGTCTGCCGTGTGGTTATGGTTGTAAAGAGCTTTTTTACAGAACTTAAGCATATTATGGATCCTAGACATATCTCTATAGTTAGACTTGACGGCAAGAAGGTTGAGAAAGAGACCTTGATAGCTACAAGAGTGTATGTGTGTACATATTTCCTGATTATATGTATTGTGACTCTTCTGATTTCATTGAATAATCAGGACTTTACTACCAATTTGACAGCAGTTCTTTCCTGCTTTAATAACATTGGACCAGGATTTTCAGCTATTGGACCTATGTCTAATTTTTCTGTATATGATGACTGGGTTCAGCTTTTACTTTCTTTGACAATGTTGACTGGTAGACTTGAGATATTCCCAATGTTTATGATTTTCTCAAGATCAAGCCATGAAAAGAGACTCAGCCTGTAATATTTTTAATGGAGATTAATATGATTAAATTTGAACGTTTGAGCGTTATGAATTTTGAAAATGCTATGAGAGGAGCTAGAAATCCTCTTAACAGTTGGGCAAGAATGGACTCATACTATGAGGATGACCAGTTCCACTTTGGTCCAAACGACCTTGATCTAGCTAAGAGACTTACTAAAGCTGGTCATGATCACAGAAAATTTGTCAGAATGATTTTTGTGTCTGTAGATATCACTGCACCTATTTATTGGTGGAAGGAGTATGATACCTATAAGGTTGGCACAGTGGCAAATTCAACAAGTACTATGCACAAAATTCACTCAAAGCCTTTTGAAATGTCTGATTTTAGCACAGATCACATGACTGATGAGGCTAAGAAGGTTATGGAGTACGTAATTGAGAATCTTGAGCAGATTAGACTCAAGTTTGTTGAGACTAAGGATAAAAAGTATTGGTACGATCTTATACAGTTGCTTCCAGAGTCTTATAATCAGATGAGAACATGCACATTTAACTATGAGAACTTGGCTAATATGTACTATTCAAGAAAGAATCACAAGCTTGATGAGTGGAGAGAGTTTACTGTTTGGGCTGAGGAACTTCCTTACTTCAGGGAACTCTTTATCGATAACGAGTAAGTATCAGATTTAAGAAAAGAATACTAAAGAATTTATATGAAAGTTTATGTAGTTGGTGCCGGTGCAGCCGGAATGATGGCTGCTATCAGAGCGGCTGAAATGGGACATAATGTTACAGTCCTTGAGAGAAATGAGAAATCTGGTAAGAAGATTTATATAACAGGAAAAGGCAGATGCAACTTGACTAATGCCTGTGATTCAGATCAGCTTCTGGCCAATATTGTCAGTAATCCCAAGTTTATGATGAGTGCCTTCTCTGCATTCAATAACCACGATCTTATGAAAATGTTTGAGGATGAAGGACTTGAAATTAAGGTTGAGAGGGGAAACAGAGTTTTCCCTGTCTCTGACCATTCTTCTGATGTTATCAGAACTCTTGATAAGATGATGAGAGACCGCGGGGTAAAGCTTGAGTACAATACGCTGGTTACAGGAGTTGAGACTGAGAGCTATTCTTGCGAGGAAGATAAAAAAGTTCAGGCAAGGCTTGTGGCAATCAAGGTGCTTGATTCAAGCAAGAAAGAAAAAAGACTAGAGGCAGACGTTGTAATTTTTGCCTGCGGTGGCAAGTCATACCAAGTTACTGGCTCAGATGGACTGGGACTTCAAATAGCTGAAAAACTCGGCCTTAAGGTGACTGCAACAAGACCAGCTCTGGTTCCTATAAGCTTTAAGGAGGATTATATCCGTGAACTAGAGGGACTTAGCCTTAAGAATGTTGGAGTCAGCGTCAAGGATGGCAAAAAGGAACTCTACTCTGGATTCGGTGAGCTTGTATATACCGCCGATGGCATGAGTGGTCCCCTTATCTTGTCATGCTCAAGCAAGATTGGTAAGAAACTAGAGGAGAAGGAACTTATACTTCACCTGGATATGAAGCCTTCACTTTCTTATGATCAGTTGGATCAGAGAATACTGCGTGATTTTAAGGATGAGATGAATAAGGATTTCAGAAATTCGATTGATTCTCTTCTTCCAAGGAAAATGATTCCTATAGTTATCAAACTTTCTGGTATTGCACCAGACAAGAAGGTAAATTTGATAACCCATGAGGAGAGACTTAGGTTGGTGAGCCTTATCAAGGATATGCAGTATACCTGTGTAAAGCTTCATGATTTTAGGGAGGCAATTATCACTCAGGGTGGTATCAGCGTCAAGGAAATAGATCCTAAGACAATGAGAGCCAAGAAGATAAAGGGCTTGTACTTTGCCGGTGAGATGCTTGATATTGATGCGTTTACAGGTGGATTTAACCTTCAGGTGGCATGGTCAACTGGCTATGCAGCTGGAAGTTATTTGGAATAAGACATAGCAATGGAGGATTAAAATGAGTTATTCAATAGCAATCGATGGACCTGCTGGAGCAGGAAAGAGCACAATAGCTAAAATTGTATCTAAGCAGCTTGGCTATACTTATATTGATACAGGCGCCATGTATAGGGCTATGGCAGTATACTTTGACGAAAAGGGTGTAAACCCAGATGATGAAAATGAGATTAATGAACATGTAGATGAGGTTGATATTGAGCTCAAGCATATAGATGGCCTTCAGCATGTTTTTTTGAACTCAGCTGACGTGACAGATAAGTTGAGATTAGAGCAGACTGGTAAGATGGCATCAAAGACATCAAAGTATGGGGCTGTTCGCAGCAAGTTAGTTGAACTCCAGAGAAAAATTGCCAAGTCTTGTGATGTGATTATGGATGGCAGAGATATAGGCACTGTTGTTTTACCTGATGCATTCTTGAAAATATATCTGACAGCAAGTGTAGACACAAGAGCTAAGAGAAGATTTGACGAGCTTAAGGAAAAGGGTCAGGATTGCGATTTGGATCTTATCAAGAAGGATATAGCTGACAGAGATTATGCAGATATGCACAGAGAAATATCTCCACTTAAACAGGCTGACGATGCAGTTTTGCTTGACACTTCTGACATGGATATCGATGCCGTAGTTGGAGCAATTATCAAGCTTATTGAGGAGAAGAAGAATTAATTTATGGCTGAAAAGAAAATTATCCTTGCCAAATCTGCAGGATTTTGCTTTGGAGTTAAAAAGGCGGTTGACAGGGTTTATGAGGAGAGCAGCAAGGACTCTGTCTATACATATGGACCAATTATTCACAACGAGGAGGTTGTGAAGGATTTAGAAGCCAGAAAGGTCTATGTTGTGGATGGTGCAGATGACCAAAGACTTGACGAGGCATCTACAGTTATAATTAGATCTCATGGCGTTTCCAGGAATGTATATGAAGAGCTTGAGAAGAGGGGGGTTGACATAGTGGATGCAACCTGCCCATTTGTCCTGAAAATTCATAGAATTGTCGAGGAAGAGAGCAAGGCCGGCAAGCAGATAGTCATAATAGGTGACGAGAAACATCCCGAAGTAGAAGGCATTGTGGGCTGGGTTTCAGGCAAAGCCTATGTTATCAATAGCCCTGAACAGGCACAAACACTGAACTTGGACCCTAATAAGCCTCTTGTTATCGTGTCTCAGACTACTTTTAACTTAAATAAATTTCAAGTTTTAGTTGAAATTATTGACAAAAAAGGTTACAATAGTATCATTCGTAATACAATTTGTAATGCAACTGAGGAAAGACAGACAGAAGCAAGAGAAATCGCCAGGGACGCTGATGCCATGATTGTTATTGGTGGCCGCAGCAGTTCGAACACTAGAAAACTGTATGAGATCTGTAAGAATGAGTGCGAGAACACTTTTCTAATTCAGACGGTAAGTGACCTTGACTTGAAAAGTTTGGGAACTGCAGAGTGCATAGGTATTACAGCCGGGGCATCGACCCCAAACAAAATTATCGAGGAGGTTTACACTAATGTCAGAGACTTTTGCACAGATGTTAGAGGAATCAATTAAGCAAATTCATACAGGAGAGGTAGTTACTGGTACAGTTATAGATGTTAAGCCTGATCAGATCATTCTTAACATTGGCTATAAGGCAGATGGTATCATCACTAGAAACGAGTATTCATCAGATCTTTCAGTAGATCTTACTAGCGTTGTTAACGTTGGTGACGAGATGGAAGCTAAGGTTCGTAAGGTTAACGACGGTGATGGTCAGGTTATCCTTTCTAGAAGAGGACTTATCGCTGAGCAGGGTAACAAGAAGCTTGAGGAGGCTTTCGAGAATAAGACTCCTATCACAGCAACAGTTACACAGATCATGAAGGGTGGACTTGGAGTTATGGTTGATGAGACAAGAGTCTTCATCCCAGCTAGTCTTCTTTCAGATATGTTCGTTAAGGATCTTAACGAGTACAAGGATAAGGAAATCACATTCCTCATCACAGAGTACAATCCAAAGAAGAGAAGAATCATTGGTGATAGAAAGCAGCTTATCGTTGCTGACAAGGCAAAGGCTAGAGAAGAGCTTCTTTCAAAGATCAACGAAGGTGATACAATCGAAGGAACAGTTAAGAACGTTACTGATTTCGGTGCTTTCATCGATCTTGGTGGTGTTGATGGTCTTCTTCACATCTCTGAGATGTCATGGGGAAGAACAGAGAGCCCTAAGAAGTTATACAAGGTTGGAGATTCTGTAAAGTGCTTCATCAAGGAAATCAATGGTGAGAAGATCGCTCTTTCAGTTAAGTATCCAGACCAGAACCCATGGAATGCTGCTATTGAGAAGTATGCTGTAGGTACAGTAGTTACTGGTAAGGTAGCTCGTATGACAGATTTCGGTGCTTTCATTCAGCTTGAGGATGGCATTGATGCTCTTCTTCACGTATCACAGATCTCTCGTGATCACGTTGATAAGCCATCAGATGTTCTTTCAGTAGGTGAGGAAATCACAGCAAAGGTTGTTGATTTGAACGAAGCTGACAAGAAGATCAGCCTTAGCATCAAGGCTCTTGACAATGATGATTATGCTGAGGAGAACTAATCCTTAATTTAATCATATGTTAAATTGAATTTTAAGCTCTGTCTTAGTTTTATTTTATCTTAAAACTAAGACAGGGCTTTTTATTTATATGAGACTTTATTTTGCAATTAGCATGTGCTAATATGTAAATATAAGTAGGGCTTTAAAAGAATTATTTAAAGAAGCTGTAAAAGCTAGAAAAGGAGCCATATTATGATAGGAAGTATATCTAATGGAATAAGTCAATATAATATTTCAGCTCCTATGACTAGGAATGAAATGATTCAGGCAGCTAGGTCTAATGATACTGCA
>Ga0326512_10001356_pt1 | contig 19157 bp, 15 predicted proteins | sample 1_2617_0518_D_FD_203652 | JGI IMG/M metagenome (GOLD analysis project Ga0326512, IMG submission 203652) | Bovine rumen microbial communities from UC Davis, California, United States - 1_2617_0518 | ecosystem: Host-associated > Mammals > Digestive system > Stomach > Rumen | place: USA... | reverse complement strand
CTTCCTCTTCTCTGCTTTGGTTTGAATAATGACTGTTTTAATTCTGCATCTTCTCGTAATTTTAAATCAAGTGCCTGCATAATTTCACGCTGAGTTTTGGTGATGGCATCCTTAAGTCTCCACCCGTCTTTTGCTTTGTAGAATCTGATGCCCTCAAGTTCTCTTATCGCATCTTCATCAGAATAGCCGTTCTCCTTCAGATATTCAGCAAGTCTTCTGTGGATGGAACGTCTTAATATGAGAGCAACAAACATGACAAAGAGTTTTCCGTCAACCTGACGATCACCTTTGACATGCAGTCTTTTATCGCAAAGACCATTCTTAGTGGTATCAAAGCAGTCCTCAACACTTTCTTTTGCACGGTACTCACAGAGAGTGGTGCGTTCTGAGATTTTTCCTCCGGACTGTTTTACAAAGAGGGTAACCTTACCACATAGAGCATAGGCTTTATTTATTTCATCCTGGTTTTTCTCAAACGCAAAGCCTTTTCTTCCGGCATGTCTTTTGACATCATAGAAAGGCTTAAAGGTCTTAGCCCAGTGTTCGAAACCCTCTTTAGGGGCTTTTTCAGTGGACTCTAAAATCTTCAGACATTCGTCAATCTTGCGTGTTAACTGGGCTCTCTTGTCAGATTCTATGGATAAGTCTCTATACATCATTAGGGTTCCCTCAACACCGCCAATATTTAATGACTTTGTCGATGATACGTATGTCCCTTCACCACATGGCCAGGCGTTATTTCTGTCTTCTTCGGTGAGCTTGCTGCTCCATTCTATAAAACTTTCCTTTACCTTAGAGAGATAATCAGCAGACACGCCTACGATAAAGTCATATCCCTCAAGATGAGTAAAGTTCAGATTTTCTGAACTAAAACCACCATCAGTTATTATTGTAAGTTTGCGATGCTGAGCCTTAAGTCCATGTTCCTTAGCGCGGCTTAAAGCGAAATCAAAGTTTTTCTTGTCATTGAGGGAGCCGTCATAGGCACACATAAATAAAGGAAGTCCGCTTTCCTCATCACAGAAGAGTCCCTGATTTATCTGAGGAAGATCGTCGTGATCGCGGTTATATCCGTAGTGAGCTCGCATGATTTGTCCTGAGTAGGTTGAGAAAGAAGTTACGTCATAGAATATGTTCTTCCCAGCAGGATGAGCGGCGTTCCACAGTTTATAGAAGGTGCCGCAACGCTCAGGGGTGAGCTCTACTAAAAGCATACCTGCGGCTCTTCGGTCAAACTTTAGGTCAAAACAGGCACCAGCAAGATGAGTACCAATGAAAACATCAAGACCACCCATAGAGGAATGGGCTCTCTCACACATGAAGGCCGCAAGTGCTAGGACTTTCCGCCCTCTATCTTCCCCAAAGGCTTCTTTAAGCACTCTAGTTAAATCCAATTCAGCAGAAATAAGAGATACTACCAAACCGTATCCCATGGTGATTTCGGAATCAGGTTTTCGTTCTTCAAGAGGCTCGGATTTTTTATGCCACGGTTTTCTTCCTGAACCTTCAATTACAGCCAGAGATGGCTGGGATAGTCCCATAAGATCATAGTACTGAGTATTAGGCATGAGCACTGGCTGATCCTTGTCATCATACTCAACTCTACCAATGCATTTGGACTTAGGCCTTTTTGTTTTGCCAGTGCTTTTAGTAATCTGTCTATCACCAACATAAACATAAAGATACTTCACGTCACCACGTGCATTAATATAGCCTCCCATATCAGGGAGCTGTACTCTAATGTCAGGATAAATCATCCGCTCACCTCTATTATCACTATACCCTACGTACTCTAATTTAATATAGAGTATAATACTAACAATAGGATTTTTCAAGGAAAAATAGATAAAAATCGAAGAAAATTGATGATTAGATAAAATAAATCAAGACTTGATTATGATAGAAAATTGTTAGAAATCAGACAGATATGGTTGTACCCTACATTACAGGTAGCAAATTCGGATACACTATACTCAAAAAAAAACAAAGTCCAAAAACAGAAAAGACCCTTTCGGGTCTTTCCTTCTAACATACGAAGTTACACAAAAATTATTTCTTGTAACGACGAGCTAAGTTGTCTAAACGCTCATTAGCACGAGCTGCATCTGATTTAACAAAAGCAACATCGTTGGCTAATTTAGACTGCTGAGCCTTCAAAGCATCAACGTCTGCTGCAATTGCATCAACTTTCTTCTCTAAGTTTGCATTACAGCCAACTAATACAGATGAACCTAAAGCAACAACAGCTAAAATTGTCTGAAACTTATTCATTTTTTTCTCCATACCGTTTAAACAGATAAGCAGAGGAACGGAAATCGTCCCTACACCGTGCACATTATAATAATAAATTATTTTAAAGTTAACTATTTTTTTTTGGTTTTTGATCTTTGCTACATAATTGCGCATTAAAAGTCACTTTGCAGGACATTTTTACAACAAATCCTGACGCAATTTTAAATAATCAACAACCGAGGATAAATCCTTTTTAATTACGGCGGATTCACATTTTCCGGACTCATCTTCAACATGAGTACCAACCAAAAAAACAGTGCTAATACCTGCATTCATCCCTGCAATCAGATCATTGGCATGATCTCCAATCATGATGCTTCTTGCAAAATCTATATCCAAATCATTTTTAGCCATAAACAGCATTCCGCTTTTGGGTTTACGACAGATACAATCAGTGCGGTACCGCAAAACCTGCCCATTTGGATGATGCGGACAATAATATATACCATCAAAAGCGGCATCATAAAGAGATAGAGACTGTTGCATAAAGGTATTTATTCTCAAAAAATCTGCTTCAGTATACATACCTCTGGCAATACCGGACTGATTGGTTACCAACACAAGCAGATATCCCATTTGTCTTAGCATACATAAAGCCTTAGGTACACCCTGTATAAAGGCAAAATTGTCAAGACAGCCGATATAGCCATAATCAATGTTTATGACACCATCTCTATCCAAGAAGACTGCCTTATTCATAGCTCATATTCCGATAATCCTAAATTATTGGCCGCAATCTAGACATTTCTATTGTAGTAGCTAGGCTACAACACAGCATGTAAATCCAACTGAAAAGAAATAATTGTGTGCCTATCTCTTCACCAAAAACACCCAAAAACTGTATTAAGTCAGGGAAAAAAGACTCACAAAGTACATAGGCGCTCTAGCCTAACTTTTTAATAAAGCTTACATTTGTTTAACTGTTTTTTGTATTGTTCAGCTCTTTCGTGCACTGTACGAGCCGTATCAATAAGCCACTTCTTGCTAAGATACGATTTATTGGCATAACCATACCACCCTTCATGATAATTCAGAAACTGATTGAAGGCATCCAAAAAATTGACATTATTTTTCTGTTTGGTTTTAGTCATATACCAGGCTATAAAGCTAAGGGAATCCTCAAAATCAGTACGTGATGACAGCATATTACCATCCTCACTTACATACTCGCTCCAAACCGCATCCTGGGCCTGAGCATACCCAAGAGAACTGCTTCCACGTCCATATGGAATAAATAAAAACCATCGCATTGGTGGCTTGGCATCCTCTTTGAATCTTGATTCCTGAGCCATAATAGCCATTGCCACATGCATAGGCACACCGTACTTTTCATGAACTCTGAGTGCCGCATTATACCAACTATCCTTTTCCTGGAAAATAGAACAGAGATTATCAGGATTAGAAGGGGGAGACACGCTACAGCCACCAATCCACAAGAGATTTATTACAGCCACAGCATTCAAGATTTTTCTAAGTTTGCGCATCGTATAACTTATGATCATGCCTAAATAGCATCATCACCTTCCTCTCCGGTTCTGATTCTGATAACTCTCTCCACCTCGGATACAAAGATTTTTCCATCACCAATCTTGCCTGTATGAGCCCCTTGAGAAATTGCTTCAATACATAAATCAACATCTTCATCCTTTACCACAAGTTCAATTTTTGCTTTTGGAAGAAAATCCACTACATATTCAGCACCACGGTAAAGTTCAGTATGCCCTTTCTGTCTACCAAACCCCTTGACCTCAGAGACTGTCATACCAGAAATACCCTTAGCACTTAAAGCCTCACGAACATCATCCAATTTGAAAGGTTTAATTATTGCAGAAATTTTTTTCATTGCTATTTCTCCAAGTTATCTATTGCCTTTAGAAATCTAAAATACCTCTATATGGCCTTATGCCAAACCTACTTACATTTTATTATAGAAATCTCCCAACTGATATCATATTTTTTTTATTCGTTATCTTAACCTTATATTTTATATTTTCTATTTTCATATTACATATTCCATATTCTTCAATATATCTTCCTGGCCTTATATATATGCATAACAACCTTATCTTAAATTTACTGTCAAAATTACAGCAGCAAATAATGGCACATAAAATGCTTTGATAAAAATAACCGCAGTAATTTAACAAAAAAATGACAAAATGGAGTTTACTATGATACAGGATAATTCAAATTCAGCACTGCATACCACCAACACCGTTATCATGTGGTTATTCTGTTTAACTGTTCTCGCCCTGATTATACCTTGGGAAGTAATTTCAACTGATCTGGCATACAGAATAGAAAGCAATAAAATATGTCTTTATTTTGCATTGATAATTGAAATATCGAACTTTATTACGCAGGGAATTATTACTATAGTTAATTCTATCTTAAAGAAGAAGTACTCCAAAAAACTTACAGAACGCATAATAAAATCTGTAGCCTCTTTTGACTTTGCTGAAAGAGCACTATTACGTGAATATGTATTACAGCGTCAGTCAGTACTCACGTTACCTGTTCTTGAACCAACAGTACGCAATCTTATTGATGACGGAGTGCTAACAATTGTAAGTGTATTAGATGAGGATGATTCTAGAGCAAAAGTCATTATATCTAAGGAAGCACGTCCTTATATCACCTACAAAGCAATCGGTTTAACATTAGGGAAAATGAGTGAGGAGCAGGTAAGTCAGATCATTAATGCAAGACCTGACTATGCAAAACAGAAATTTAGTCACAGTAACAAAATTGTGCTTGGTTCAAGTGCCATCCGTGTAGCCAGCAACAACCAACATGCTGTGAAAGCAACCGCAGCCTAAATACAAATTCTAATCTTAAAATCGCCCTGAAGGGCGATTTTACATACTAAATAATATCAATCCTTAGAGAGGATCTGCATTTTAGAGAGTTTAGAATTATCATGCCAGGTTTCAATATAACGACGTGTTCCAGTCCTGCCACGGGAACTTAAAGAAGAAGTTAGGGCATAATCTTTATAAAAATGTACGGGTTTTAAAATATCACCACCGCTAATCCCAGTGGCAGCAAAAAAACATTCATCAGACTTGATGATATCATTAATCCCTAAAATTTCCTTTAAATTAAAGCCATCACGCACTACCGCCTCTTTTTCTTCATCAGACTGTGGACACATACGCATCATCAGTTCCCCACCACACCCTTTTACAAGGCAGGCGGAAATAACACTTTCTGGTGTACCCCCAATTCCGATAAGCATATCAACTTCACTCCTTGGATCAAGAGTCAGAATTGTGCCGGTAATATCCCCATCGCTACGGAGAATTACCCGTGCGCCCAAAGCATGTATTCTTTTAATCAGTGAGACATGACGTTCTCTATTTAAAACAAAAACATTTAGGTGAGTCACATCTTTATCTAAAGCATGGGCGCACCCATAGATGTTATCTTCTAATGGAGCGTTTAAATCGATACTAGATGCTGCCTTAGGTCCAACTACTATCTTTTCGCAATACAGACTGTGTCCAGAATCAAACATTTTTCCCTTTGGGGCCATTGCAACAGCCGAAATCCCGTTAGGTTCGCCATTTGCAACATTATTGATCCCATCGACAGGAGATAAAGCAATATCAAAATCATACCCATCCCCAAAACCTACCTTTTCTCCTTTATAAAGCATGGGTAAAGCTACCCTTTCACTTTTTTCAAGCAGAATACTGCCTTTGATATGCATATTCTGAAAAGCCACCCGCATTGCATCCACGGCAGATTTATCAACAAGTGCACAGTCCCCGCATCCAATATAGCGAGAAGCAGAAAGAGCGGCAGCCTCTGTCACCCTTACTAAATCTAAAGCAATATTTTTATCAGCAACTGGATCTTCTAGCATAAAAAAATCCTTAAAACTTTAACATATCCTCGGTGCTAATTTATAAAACTCGCGATTGCAAGTTTAAATAAATATTTTAATGAAAAAAAAAGCCAGGCATAAACCTGACTTTCTATTCAAAAAATTAAGATTACTCAATGATCTTACCAACAACACCGGCGCCAACAGTACGACCGCCTTCACGAATAGCAAAGCGCTCGCCTTCTGCCATGGCTACTGGGTGGATCAGAGTTACAGTCATATCGGTGTTATCACCTGGCATTACCATCTCTACACCCTCTTTTAACTCGATGGTGCCTGTAATATCAGTGGTACGGAAGAAGAACTGTGGACGATAGCCCTTGAAGAATGGTGTATGACGGCCACCTTCTTCCTTACTTAAAACGTATACCTGACCGGTAAACTTGGTATGTGGAGTAATGGTGCCTGGTGCAGCTAATACCTGTCCACGCTCTACTTCATCACGCTTGGTTCCACGTAACAGTATACCAACGTTATCACCTGCACGGCCTTCGTCTAAGAGCTTACGGAACATTTCAACACCTGTTACCGTGGTCTTGGTGGTTGGTCGAATACCAACGATTTCAACTTCATCACCTACGTGTACAATTCCACGCTCAACACGTCCCGTTACTACAGTTCCACGTCCTGAAATTGAGAAGATATCCTCAATTGGTAATAAGAATGGATGGTCGGTGTCACGCTTTGGCTCTGGTATATAGCTGTCTAAGGTCTCTGCTAACTTCAGAATTGCCTCTTTCCACTTCTCCTCACCATTTAAGGCGCCTAAGGCTGATCCTCTGATGATTGGGGTGTCATCGCCTGGGAACTGGTACTGATTTAACAGCTCTCTTACGTCCATCTCAACTAATTCTAACAACTCTTCGTCGTCAACCATATCACATTTGTTTAGGAAGACGATAATATATGGTACACCTACCTGACGAGCAAGAAGAATGTGCTCACGTGTCTGTGGCATTGGACCATCAGTTGCAGCTACTACCAAAATTGCACCATCCATCTGGGCGGCACCGGTAATCATGTTCTTAACGTAGTCAGCGTGACCAGGGCAGTCAACGTGTGCATAGTGACGGTTGGCAGTATCATACTCTACGTGTGAGGTGTTAATGGTAATACCACGTGCCTTCTCTTCTGGGGCATTATCAATCTGATCGAATTTACGAGCCTCACCACCGAATTTCTCTGCAAGAACAGTAGTAATTGCTGCGGTTAAAGTGGTCTTGCCGTGGTCAACGTGACCAATGGTGCCTACGTTTACGTGTACTTTGCCACGGATAAACTTCTCTTTTGCCATTTTTAAATATTCCTTCTAAATCAAGGTGTACATCACTGCACACCTTCATAAAAATCCAAAACTTTAGTCTTTTGCCTGACGCTCTGAAATTACAGCCTCGGCAATATTCTTTGGAGCCTCAGCATAACGGCCGAACTCCATTACATAAGATGCACGTCCCTGAGTTAAAGAACGCAAATCAGTAGCATAACCGAACATCTCCCCTAATGGTACCATTGCATGAACAAGTTTACCGGTAGGGCCGTCTTCCATGCCTTCTACAATAGCACGACGACGATTGAGATCACCGATTACATCACCCATGTAATCTTCAGGGGTTTCAACTTCAACCTTCATTAAAGGCTCAAGTAAAACTGGCTGAGCCTTCTTGAAGCCTTCTTTGAATGCCATGGAAGCGGCAATCTTGAAAGCCATTTCAGAAGAGTCAACTTCATGATATGAACCGTCAAAGACAGTGATCTTGATATCTACTACAGGGAAACCAGCGATAACACCGTTGGCAATCTGTTCCTGACATCCTTTATCAATTGCAGGAATGTACTCTTTTGGAATAACACCACCGACAATCTCGTTGACGAATTCATACCCTTTACCCTGTTCAAGAGGCTCTAAACGTAACCAGCAGTCACCATACTGACCACGACCACCTGACTGACGAGCAAACTTACCCTGTTGTTCTACAGTACCGCGGATAGTTTCACGGTAGGCAACCTGAGGTTTACCCTGATTACACTCTACCTTGAACTCTCTACGCAGACGGTCAACGATAATATCAAGATGTAACTCACCCATACCAGAGATAATGGTCTGACCTGATTCCTCATCAGTGCGAACACGGAATGATGGATCCTCTTTGGCAAGACGCTGTAAAGCCAACGCCATTTTTTCCTGATCATCTTTGGTCTTTGGTTCAACAGCAACAGAAATAACTGGCTCTGCGAATTCAATAGCCTCAAGAATAATAGGATGTTCCTGGTCACACAGGGTATCACCGGTCACAGTCTCTTTAAGACCAATAGCGGCAACAATATCACCAGCGTAAACTTCACTTACTTCATTACGTGCATTAGCATGCATCTGAACCAAACGGCCAAAACGCTCACGTTTCTGCTTATCAGAATTCATGACAGTATCGCCAGACTTGATAAAGCCTGAATAGCAACGCAAGAAGGTAAGGTTACCAACAAATGGGTCATTTGCCAGTTTGAATGCTAAAGCAGAGAATGGCTCTTTGTCATCAGCCTTACGGGTATCTGATTCACCAGTTAAGGTCTTGCCTTCAACAGCAGGAACATCTGCAGGTGATGGTAAATACTCAACAACAGCATCAAGCATAGCCTGAACACCTTTATTCTTAAAGGCAGACCCACAGCACATTGGGATAATCTCATTGCGCAGGGTACGCTGACGCAGACCGGCCTTGATTTCTTCTTCAGTTAACTCTTCACCACCAAAGAATTTCTCCATCAGTTCTTCACTAGCCTCAGCAGCAGCCTCGACTAATTTGCCACGCCACTCTTCAACTGCATCAACCATATCAGCAGGAATATCGACGTAATCAAACTTCATGCCTTGAGAGGCCTCGTCCCAGTCAATTGCCTTACGCTTGATAAGATCTACAACACCAACGAAGGAATCCTCTTTACCAATTGGCAACATCAGAGGAACTGGGTTACCCTTAAGACGTGTCTTAATCTGGTCAACAACACGCAGGAAATCAGCACCTGTACGGTCCATCTTATTGACGAAAGCAATACGTGGTACCTTGTATTTTTGGGCCTGACGCCATACGGTCTCAGACTGTGGCTGAACACCGCCCACAGCACAGTAAACCATAACAGCACCATCAAGCACACGCATAGAACGCTCTACCTCAGCGGTAAAGTCCACGTGGCCTGGGGTGTCAATAATATTGAAACGGTATGCGTTTTTCCACTGATTACTCATACCATGCCAATAACATGTTGTAGCAGCAGAGGTAATGGTAATACCACGCTCCTGTTCCTGAACCATCCAGTCCATGGTAGCAGCACCATCATGAACCTCACCAATCTTATGGCTTTTACCTGTATAAAACAGGATACGTTCAGTAGTTGTGGTTTTACCGGCATCAATGTGAGCACTAATACCAATATTGCGATACATGTTAATAGGGGTTTCGCGAGACATAATTTCATTAACTCCAAAAAACTACCAGCGGAAATGACTGAAGGCTTTGTTAGCCTCTGCCATACGATGTACATCTTCACGCTTTTTAACGGCGGTTCCCTTGTTCTCAACTGCGTCTGCCATTTCAGCAGCTAAACGGGCAGCCATGCTTTTCTCATGACGACCACGAGCAGCCTCAACTAACCAACGCATAGCAAGTGCATTACCACGAGCAGGACGTACTTCAACTGGAACCTGATAGTTTGCACCACCCACACGACGAGATTTAACTTCTACATCTGGGCGAATGTGCTCAAGTGCCTCCTCAAACAGGGCGAGGTGGTCTTTGCCGCTTTTCTCGGCAACGGTATCTAATGCACCATATACAATGGCCTCGGCGATGGATTTCTTACCATCGAGCATTACTACATTTATAAACTTTGCTAATAACTCAGAATTAAATTTTGGATCTGGCAAAATTTTACGCTGAGCAACTTCACGACGTCTAGGCATTTTTATCTATCCTCTTAATTTCAGGGTTTTCCAAAACCTTAAAATTATAAAAAAAATTGTTTGGCCTTACTCTTTAGGGATGAAATTAAGCCTTAGGCTTCTTCACACCGTACTTAGAGCGGGACTGTTTACGATCTTTAACACCGGCGCAGTCTAGTGAACCACGGATGGTGTGATAACGAACACCTGGCAAATCCTTAACACGACCGCCACGAATCATTACAACTGAGTGTTCCTGCAGGTTATGACCTTCTCCACCAATATATGAAGTAACTTCAAAACCATTTGTTAAACGAACACGACATACTTTACGCATTGCTGAATTAGGCTTTTTAGGCTTAGTAGCATACACACGGGTGCAAACACCGCGCTTCTGAGGACAAGCTTCCAAAGCAGGAACCTTGTTCTTAGAAACTACTTTAACGCGTGGTTTGCGAACCAACTGATTAATAGTAGACATTAAATAAAATCTCCTGTTAGTCCTAATATAGGACAGATTTAAAACAAACCCATACAATATGGGATTATGAATTTTAATACATATTTACGACAAAGATCAATTTTTTTTGAATTATTTTTAAAGAAGGATGTGACTATTAAACGTTGCTAATTTAAGGTTTCTATGAATGCCTTGTCTTTACAAGTTTTCTAATGAAAAGATTTTAGCATCACAAATCAATTCAACAAGGTTTGTATTCGCAGACAACGGAACTATTTACAGTTCATGCATAATTTAGGATGGAATTATTAAATTTAGGTTAACCGTAGTAGCTGACACAACGACAATCAACGTCTGCAATATGCTTTGCAAGAACTTTACTAAAATACTCCTTATTATCGCTAAAACCTATGATATTGGTACTGGAAATATCTAGAGTCAGCTTTATTTTACAGACATCTGACTCAAAAAATAAGAACACCGGTTCATCTTTTCTAATACATGTAAGATTGTTTTTTAGCGCTTCTGCCTTAAAGAACAAATGACAGGTATACATCAGAAAACCACCACCTTATCTGAAGCGTTAAGTAATTTTGCTTTATCTTCCTTCATAACCTTAAGCCTCCCCAGATTAAGTTCTCTTTTCGCATAAAGACATATATCATATAACTCTAATTGCAGGAGTATTTTCACTAATTTAGAATCGGCTCTTTGCAGGCACAGGCTTTCAAAAAAATCTCCTTCCAAATATACTGCCAAGTCATCGCACTGCGCATCAGCAAGATTTAAGGCCATGGTAATACCCTGTTCATATATTGAACATAAGTATGGGGTACTGTTTAAAATCACCATAAACATCATTAAAACTCCACTATCGAAGAAGATGCACAAAGCATCGACAATTCCATATTTCCGGAAATGATAAACTTTTTATGAAGATTTGACCGAGACAATCCTCGTTCTCTTAACGCGGTGCCACATACATAAAGTGGAGTATCAAATTGTGTGCTCAAGGAAAGGTATCCCTGCTGAATATTAAGAAAAGAGTCTTCTTTTGAAGATAAAGCAACCAGTGTGGCACTGTCTAAAAAAAACAGTGCCGAAAGTGATATCTCCTGAGTGGGTAAGTTATTTATGGTTTTAATAATCGCCTCATGAGCTGCAGTAGCCTGCGGTGGCAGTCTTATAATTATAAGAATTTTTTTCTTATCCATAAAGCAATCAACTTAAATCCCCAATACATTAAATGTTCCTACCACTTTTTGTCACTTCTTAATTAATCGATGGCGGCAATAACCTCGATCTCACAAAGTGCGCCTTTTGGAATATCAATATTTCCTACACAGGATCTAGCAGGAGGATTTTCTTTGAAAAACTCGGCATATACTGCATTGAAAGCTGCAAAATCACTGATATTTTTTAAAAAGCAGGTGGTTTTTACGACTTTAGACATATCAGATCCAGCTTCTTCTACCAGTGCTTTAACGTTTAAAAGTGCCTGTCTAGCCTGTTCAGCAATACCACCTGCAACGATAGCACCACTTTTAGGATCTAAAGGGATCTGACCTGAAGCAAAAAACATACCGTTGACTATTTTCCCTTGTACATAAGGACCAATAGCCGATGGAGCCATATCTGTTCTGACAATTTTAATCTCTGACATAAATTTTCCTGTGTTAATAAATAGAAATGATATTTTCCGTTTTAAATTTATGATGTATTCAAGCAAAAAAAAGCCCATACATAAACGCACGGGCTTCACAATTTTCGATTTTAAATACAGACCGAGGTAGACTCTTCAGCCTTAAGTGCAGCAGCTAACTGCTTCTGCATCTCCTCAGTTGAAACTTCAGTATTGGCCTGAGCCTGCTTACTGGCTTCATATTCCTCACGACGCATCTTGTGATACTTGTAGCCAGTACCTGCAGGAATGAGACGACCCACAATGACGTTTTCCTTAAGTCCACGTAAATCATCTTCCTTACCTTCAACAGAGGCTTCAGTAAGTACTCGTGTGGTTTCTTGGAAGGAAGCAGCAGAGATAAAGCTGTCAGTACTCAAGGAGGCCTTAGTCAATCCCATCAGAATGTGTCTGTAAACAATTGGCTTCTTGCCTTCACTTAGAAGTTTCTCATTGGCAACTCTAACCTTGGAAACTTCCACAACTTCATCTTTTAGGAACTCCTCACTTTCACCAGGATCTAAGATCTCGCACTTACGCAACATCTGGCGAACAATAACCTCAATGTGCTTATCGTTAATCTTCACACCCTGCAGACGGTAAACGTCCTGAACCTCATTAACAATATAGTTGGCTACGGCATTAACACCACGCAGTCTTAAAATATCGTGTGGAGACTCAGGTCCTTCAGCAATCATTTCACCCTTAGTTACAGTTTCACCCTCAAAAACATTCAAGTTACGAGAGAGAGGGATCATTTCCTCATAAGGCTCAACAGGTTTTCCTAATTCATCCACAGTACCTAATGGTGGGGTGATTTCTAAGCGACGCTTGCTCTTAGTTTCCTTACCAAAAGATACAGTACCTGAGATTTCAGCAAGAATTGCAGGCTCTTTAGGTGCTCTGGCCTCAAAAAGATCAGCCACGCGAGGTAGACCACCGGTAATATCTTTGGTACCACCAGCAACCTGTGGAATACGGGCAATAACGTCACCGACGTTGATTTCTGCTCCGTCCTGCAACTGAACAATGGCTTTAGCCTGCAGCATATACTGAGCAGAAACAGTAGTACCTGGGATCAGAACATCGTTACCATCTTTATCAACAATCTTGACCGATGGTCTCTTTTCCTTTCCCTGAGCAGGGCGTGCAGCCAATTCACGTACTTCGATGGAAGAAATACCTAAAGCCTCATCTTCTTTCTTATCAACGGTAACACCTTCAATAATATCAATATATTTGATGAAACCATGAACTTCAGAAATAATTGGATGAGTATGCGGATCCCAGCGTGCTACAGTCTCACCAACTTTAACCGTATCTCCTTCCTTGACTTCAAGGACGGCACCATAAGGTATCTTATGACTTTCCTTAATCGCACCGAAGTCATCAATCACAAAGAGCTCGGATTGTCTTGAGGTAACAACCTGTTTACCGTCGGTATTTGTAACTAATTTTGAATTTTCAAACTTAATTTTACCGCTGTTTCTTACACTAGCACCTGATTCAGCAACAGCACGGGATGCGGCACCACCGATATGGAATGTTCTCATGGTTAACTGAGTTCCAGGTTCACCGATGGACTGAGCGGCAATCACACCAACTGCTTCACCAGGGTTTACCATATGTCCACGAGCCAAATCACGTCCGTAGCACTTAGCGCAAATACCAAACTTAGTCTTACAGGTTATAGGTGAACGAACCTTAACCTTATCAATACTGTTGGCTTCTAGGACTGAACACAGTTTTTCATTTAGAAGCTCACCTTTTGCAATTAAGACATTCTTAGTACCAGGCTTGAGGACATCAGCGGCCAAAGTTCTACCCAATACACGCTCTCTTAAGTTTTCGATGACATCTCCACCGTTAATATGTGGTGTTATCTCAAGACCATCATCAGTTCCACAATCATCCTCAGTAATAACCATATCCTGAGCCACATCTACAAGACGGCGTGTCAGATATCCGGAGTTTGCTGTCTTCAAAGCAGTATCAGCCAATCCCTTTCGAGCACCGTGAGTAGAAATAAAGTACTGCTGAACATTTAGGCCTTCACGGAAATTAGCGGTAATAGGTGTTTCAATAATCGAACCATCAGGTTTTGCCATCAGACCACGCATACCGGCTAACTGACGGATCTGGGCAGGTGAACCACGAGCACCAGAGTCAGCCATCATATAAATACTGTTGAATGAAGATTCAGTTTCCTCTTCACCAAGAATATTCTTAGCAGTCTGCGTAGATAGGTTCTTCATCATGGCATTGGCTACTTTTTCAGCAGCATTTGACCAAACGTCAACCACCTTGTTGTATCGCTCACCACCGGTAATCTCACCGTTTTCAAACTGACCTAAAATGTTGGTAACCTCTTTATGGGCTGAAGCAATCAGGACCTGCTTCTCCTTAGGGATGAGCATATCATCAACACAAACTGAAGAACCGGATATTGCAGCATTGGCAAAACCAGTATACATAATGTGGTCAGCAAAAATCACTGTATCCTTAAGACCTAACTTATGATAGCAGTTGGTCAGAAGGGCTCCAATCTTCTTTTTGCCAAGAGGCACATTGGAAACGTGTGTAAACCAATCCTTCTGTGTCAGGATCTCATTAATTTTCTCATTAGTTACACCTTCAGCAGGTGGATCAATAAGATCAAAGGACAGGCCCTTTGGTAAGATGAGAGAGAGCATGGCTCGACCAACAGTGGTCAGGCGTAACTCATTATGTTCCACATACTCACCTGTATCAGTATTCTTATCATAATAGTGAATACGGCAGGCGATACGAGCGTGAAAATCAACCTGATCGGCCTTATACAGACGCTCTGCCTCTTTGGCATCAGAAAGGATTAGTCCCTCACCACGCGCACCTACACGCATACGGGTCATGTAGTAAAGACCTAAGACCACGTCCTGTGCTGGAACAATGATAGGATCTCCTGATGCAGGGGACAATACATTGTTGGTTGACATCATAAGGGCACGTGCTTCTAACTGAGCCTCTAGAGTAAGAGGCACATGCACTGCCATCTGATCACCGTCGAAGTCAGCGTTAAAGGCTGGACATACCAGAGGATGCAGACGAATTGCTTTACCCTCAATCAATACTGGCTCAAAAGCCTGGATACCTAATCTATGCAGAGTCGGAGCGCGGTTTAACATAATAGGATGTTCACGAATAACCTCATCCAAAACATCCCATACAATTGGATCCTCACGCTCAACCATCTTCTTAGCAGCCTTAATGGTAGTAGCATAACCTCTAATCTCAAGGCGTCCATAAATAAATGGCTTAAAGAGCTCAATAGCCATCTTCTTTGGCAGTCCGCACTGGTGCAGACGAAGGAATGGACCACAGGTAATTACAGAACGCCCGGAGTAGTCAACACGTTTACCTAAAAGGTTCTGACGGAAACGCCCCTGTTTACCTTTAATCATATCAGCCAAAGATTTTAGCGCTCTCTTGTTCGATCCTGTAATTGCACGCCCTCTGCGACCATTATCCATCAAAGCATCTACTGACTCCTGAAGCATACGTTTTTCGTTACGTACGATAATTTCAGGAGCTGCAAGATCAAGAAGTCTCTTTAAACGATTATTTCTGTTAATTACACGACGATATAGATCATTTAAATCAGAAGTAGCAAAACGTCCTCCATCAAGAGGTACCAAAGGACGTAAATCTGGAGGTAAAACAGGTAATACCGTCATAATCATCCACTCAGGCTTGTTGCCTGAATTTATGAAAGACTCAATAAGCTTTAATCTCTTAGCAGATTTCTTCCGATTGGATTCAGAGGAAGTACTATTTAGAATCTCACGTACAGCATTTTTTTCAGCCTCAAGATCAATCTGACGCAACAGATCCAAAATAGCCTCGGCGCCCATCTTGGCAGTAAAGTCATCACCGTACTCACCTAAGGCATCCACGTACTGTTCCTCAGTCAATAGCTGTCTTTCAGTAAGATTGGTCATACCAGGATCGGTAACTACATAGGACTCAAAATACAAAACGCTTTCAATGTCGCGTAACTTCATATCGAGCATCAGACCAATTCGAGATGGCAGAGACTTCAAATACCATATATGAGCCACAGGTGAAGCCAATTCAATATGACCCATACGCTCACGACGCACACGTGCCTGAGTTACTTCAACTCCGCACTTATCACAGATGGTTCCGCGATGCTTTAAACGTTTGTATTTACCGCACAGACATTCATAATCCTTGATAGGACCAAAAATCTTAGCACAGAACAAGCCATCACGTTCTGGCTTAAAAGTACGATAATTGATAGTCTCAGGTTTTTTTACTTCGCCATAGGACCATGCACGAATCATTTCTGGTGAAGCCAGACCAATCTTAATGGCATCAAAATCCTCTAGCTTCTGTTTAAATGCGTTGCTACGGTTGGCAAGCTTAGCAAGACTATCACTGACATCAAGATCAACAACACTCTCCTCAGTAGTTACCTGAGCCTGACTTGCCAATCCCTCTAAAAGATCATCGTTCTGATCGTTTTCCAAATTGCTCACAACAGTTTCTCCTATTGTCGTAGCCAAACAAGATATGACCGAACATATCTTGTGAGAAAATTTTATTTGCGGACAAGGTCAATATTAATACCAAGTGAACGTATTTCACGTAGCAGAACATTGAAGGACTCAGGAATACCTGCCTCCATGGTGTACTTACCATCAACAATGTTCTTATACATCTTGGTTCTACCGTTAACATCATCAGACTTAACAGTCAGCATCTCACGCAATGTATAGGCTGCACCATAGGCTTCAAGAGCCCACACTTCCATCTCACCGAAACGCTGTCCACCAAACTGAGCCTTACCACCTAATGGCTGCTGCGTTACAAGACTGTAAGAACCAGTAGAACGAGCATGCATCTTGTCATCAACCAAATGATTCAACTTCAGCATGTACATGTAACCTACAGTTACTTTACGTTCAAATGCACGACCAGTCCTGCCATCATACAGAGTCATCTGTCCAGATTCAGGCAGTTCAGCCATTCTCAACATTTCCTTGATATTCTCCTCCTGTGCACCGTCAAATACAGGGGTAGCTACAGGGAGACCATCTCTTAAATTGTTTGCTAAAGTCATGACCTCGTCATCACTCATAGAAGAAATGTCGACTTCCTGCGAAGATTCACCTAAATCATAGATTTCCTGCAGTGTCTTTCTAATCTCAGCAATTGCTCTTTGCTCGATTAACATCTTGTTAATCTTGTCGCCAATTCCCTTTGCAGCGAGTCCCAAATGAACCTCAAGAACCTGTCCAATGTTCATACGGGATGGCACACCTAATGGGTTTAAGACCATATCAACTGGATGTCCATATTCATCATATGGCATATCCTCAATAGGATTAATCTTAGATATAACACCTTTGTTTCCATGACGTCCTGCCAGTTTGTCACCAGGCTGAATACGACGTTTAACAGCCACATACACCTTAACAATTTTAAGCACACCTGGTGTTAAATCATCGCCATCAGTAATCTTCTTCTTCTCGGCATCAAACTTGTTCTTGTACTCTTTGGCAAAAACATCAAGACGAACTGCGAATTCCTCCAATTGCCGCTGGGCCTTGTCATCACTTAGGGTCTGTTTTAAAAGTTCATCATCAGATAAGGCCTTGACCTGTTCTTTGGTCATACCGTTACGTTCTAAATGAATACGTACCTGATGGAGCAAACCCTGTGATAAGAAAGCAAATTCTTCATCTAAATCCTTTTTAGCCTGATTGATGTGCATCTCTTCAATTTCCTTGGCACGTTTGTCTTTTTCAACACCCTCACGAGTGAAGATCTGAACATCAACAACCGTACCAGTCTCACCATTAGCAAGACGCAATGATGAATCCTTAACCTCAGATGCTTTTTCACCAAAAATAGCACGTAACAGTTTCTCTTCAGGAGTTAACTGAGTCTCTCCTTTAGGTGTTACCTTACCAACAAGAATATCGCCACCGACGACCTCAGCGCCAACGTAAACAATACCAGCCTCATCTAGCTTGGATAAGGCAGATTCACCCACATTTGGAATATCAGCGGTTATTTCTTCAGGACCTAACTTGGTATCACGGGCTATACAGGTCATTTCCTCAATATGAATTGTGGTTAAACGATCCTTTGCAGCCACACGTTCAGATACCAGGATAGAATCCTCATAGTTGTAACCATTCCACGGCATGAAGGCAATTCTCATATTCTGACCCAAGGCTAATTCGCCCATATCAGTTGAAGAACCGTCAGCAATAACGTCACCAGCCTTAACTTTTTCCTTAAGATTTACACAAGGACGCTGGTTAATACAGGTATTCTGGTTAGAACGGGTGTACTTAATAAGGTTATAAATATCAATACCGGCGTCATGGTCACCCTCGATCTCATCGATATTAACACGAATAACAATACGTCCGCCGTCAACATGCTGCACAATACCGCCACGCTTGGCAATAATGGACACACCAGAGTCGACAGCAACAGCACGTTCCATGCCAGTTCCAACAAATGGTTTTTCTGAACGGATGGTTGGAACAGCCTGACGCTGCATGTTAGCTCCCATAAGGGCTCTATTAGCATCATCATGTTCCAAGAATGGAATAAGTGCCGCAGCAACAGAAATAATCTGCTGTGGAGACACGTCCATAAACTGAACATCCTGAGCACGTCTTACCTCAGACTCTCCCTTATATCGGCACTGAACATAATCAGAGACAATCTTGCCGTTTTCATCAAGATCGGTATTAGCCTGAGCAATAACGTACTGTCCTTCCTCAATAGCAGTTAAATACTGGAACTCCTCAGTAACAACACCATCCTTGACGAAACGATATGGTGTCTCAAGAAAACCATAATCATTGCAACGTGCAAACAC
>Ga0326512_10001355_pt1 | contig 19169 bp, 28 predicted proteins | sample 1_2617_0518_D_FD_203652 | JGI IMG/M metagenome (GOLD analysis project Ga0326512, IMG submission 203652) | Bovine rumen microbial communities from UC Davis, California, United States - 1_2617_0518 | ecosystem: Host-associated > Mammals > Digestive system > Stomach > Rumen | place: USA... | reverse complement strand
TATTGTATAATCTACAACAACACGATTTCCCCTAGTGCCAATCACACACATGTCAAGACATCCTCTACACAACACACACAATCCACATAGTTACAACCACAACACCAACGAGTACGAGTTATCAACAATGTTGAAAACTTATCAACATGAGATAGGGTCTGCCTGAGACAAGCCATAACGCACAAATGCCCCTGAGAGGCCACAGGAGCCGTTTTAAGGCCGGGTTAGGCCCAACCACGACTATTTATCCATGTGTCCCGAGAAAACCCGAAACCGATAATCTGCTACCGTTCGCCGAATTGACACAATGGAGAAACTGTGAACATGTTGAAAACTATAGGGCCAGTGGATTGATTGTACACAATCAATGTTGAAAAGTTAAAATGTGGAGGAATTGTGGTGTTGGTGGCAATAGGGCGTTTCATCACAGTTTCTGCACAAATGACCATTAAGCTAGTGCGTAGCACGAACCTTGAAAACTGAAACCTAGGACATGGCCTAGATAGGCTATGGCTGGGATTGGCCGCCATTAGGCCAAAACTAGCCTAGAGTCTTGATAGGTAGGGTAGGCCCACAATCTAGCCTAGGTTCGTTCTTTGACAACTGAATATGACGGGTTAAGTGACTGTCCCCGAATAGGTATAAAACAGACAACATACTAGGGTATGGTTTATCACCCTAGTGTTTCGGTAGCACACGGGAACGCTGTAAGATGGGCTTTTGGAATGCCCTCTTTAATGTGCCCATTCTCTAGCAGAATGGAGGACACATGACAGCTAAAAAGCATCCGCCTTAATGTGAGTATGTTATTCTTGCCCACATGTAGGCGCCGCATGAAAGAACGTAGGGCTTATGCAAGCCTACCGTGCAAAAGTGTTCTATATGTTTTGGCTTTTGACTTTTGCAAGCAATGATTACCGTTAGAGAATGGGCATATCATTGTGGGCAAAACGAAAGCTCGTCCTACAGTGTTCCTTACGTGCTATCTTTCAGCACCCTGTGAAGGTGGGGCCTGAATGGAGCTAAAAATGAAGGCTACCACTTTCGATATGCTTTACAAGATGTTCGACCATTACATTGGCGTTCGCGCACTTTGGCAAAACGCTGTTGATATGATGGATTGTTCAATTACCAAAAATGGCATTGACTATTGGCGGGATGAACGGGACAGGGAACGCCATTACTTGAATGCGCTTGAGGATATGTTCGAAGCTATCGGCATTCCATATGTGGAATTGTATGACCAGTGGCTTGATTACTGTGATAATCCTTGCGAGAAACAAGCGCGTGTGTGTTGCCTTATTCTTTTGAACATGGTTCATTGATTACTTTCAAGTTGGCCCCACCTTCACAGGGTACTGAAAACTCATAACCTGCTGTTGTGCCTACTCACAAAAGAAAGTGGGCTAATATGGCTTTTGAATGCTACTCTTGCTTTTATTACGTGGGCGCAGGCGTGAACAATAAGGGTCACTTCAAGACTACCGATATTATTGAAGCTGCTACGTGGTGTAGTGAAATGTTCTTTGCGACGTTCAATGATAGTCCGTTCGTGGGCGCTAGCTGCATGTACATTGATACTGAGTGTGGCCCTGTTGATTTTCCGTTTTCATTTTATAGAAACGGGTCAATGGTTGTTGATGATAACAATATGGGTTTTGTCTTTATGGACGAGACGCACGGCAAGAAGCTAGTAACTGTGGATGAATTGATTGAATGGGTTCTCTCAATTGTGAATGAGTGAAACACTTTTAGGCTTAAAAATGAGTAGGCGCAACAGTAGGTTATGAGGTGAGACGATGCATCACAGGTTATTGCTCTTGCTTAAATGCGATGAATGGAGTAATCATGTCGGGTATTTTTAAGAGTAATAGTGGTCTTGACATTATCTTTACCAGTGGTGTCAAGGGCTTCAAGAAGGTAGTTACCTGTGACAAGCATATCGTGCGTTTTACTTCAGAGATTACGTGCGATGAATACTTGATGGAGGTTGCAGGATACCTGTTTAGGCGGTACAACCACAATAAGTTTCTGCGCTACCTGAAGTTTAAGAACTGGTCGGGTATGGGCACTATTCTTTACAGCGCTACAGAGTCAAACGGTTACAAGACAACATATATACCTATTTGGTGAGTAAGTTCTATAGCAGGGCAATAACTTGTGATGCATCGTCTCAAAAACAGCTTGCACATCATAGGGTATCCGCATTGGAAATGAGGATACCATGATTACAAAGCGTGAAAAGCATGTGAAGTATGATGCACTTGATTATCGTTGGCATGAATACTATGAAGTATCGTTTGGGCTTGCGTTTGATGATACTGTGCATGTGTTTGTGCTTGATAGTGAAGCACTTGCACTTTGGGCGTATTATTCGGCTGCGGAAAATGAGTCGATAGAATGGGCTGCGGTACATCATGTATGGTATGGTCGCAAGTGTTGGGAAGTTGATCACAATTGGCAATATGACCCGATAGTTTGGTTCGGCATTGACTGAAAACTAGAACAAATGCGGATGCCCTATGACGTGCAAGCTGTGAAACCTACCCACTACAGCGCTACCGACTAACAGGAAGTAGGTGGCACTATGGCTAACAAGTATATGGTTTGCGTTTACGATTGCTCTTTCGTTCAAAATTTTGTCGATAGCTATGAAAACTATTTCGACACATTTGAGCAAGCTAAAGAATACGCCGATGGGCTTATGGCAACGTTTGCGTTTTCAGCATTGTATGAGTACACGGCAGAAGTCTACATCAGAACGTTCACGCTGGGCGCATATGAACCGATAGGCTATTTTGAGTTCGATTATATGGGGTGTGACGAGGATTTGTTCGACCTAGTATCGGACATGGATGATATTGATGAACTGTCTAACTATTCATGGCATGAAATGTTCTGATTAATCATCAATGGTTTGTCGGTAGCGTTGTAATGGGTAGGTTAACCAAACAAGAGAAGGGATTAATCATGTTCTCCAAACGTCAAAAGAAGCTGCTATCACGTGCAATGCGCGATATGGTAGGACACGGCAGGAAACGTGAGTTGCGTTCTATGCAGGGACATTACCATACCGTCGTGTCTCGTGATGGTGAGAGTTGGACAGACTTTAGCATCATTCGTTACAATCATGACATTGATAATCAAATGGAATTTCTTTACGACTACTTTGATGAACTGGTATCGGAATCTCGCGCAAGCTTGCCCGATTGGGATTGCAGCGGCAGGGCGTATCTCGCGTTCTATGAGTTGTCTTGTATGCCGTGCGGAATTGCCATTACCTTGCATTACTATTTGGATGTTTAGTTTTACCCGACTAGGTGTTTGTGAGGGTTTCGTGAAATTCTCTATTTACAACTAACTGGTGTCCTCACGTATCTAATATGGATAGTGGCACCAACAAACCATCCCAAAGAAAGGGGAAACATCATGGCCGCTAATATCACTCGCTCTGTCTACACCTGCAAGGCTTTTGGCCTTATCGTCTCTGTTGATGCAGAGAACAGGGCTACCGTAACGCCCACTGAAAAGGTTGAGTTTCTGAGCACTAAGCCGACTGAGGTTGAAGCCGCCCGTGCCCTGCGCAATGCTGGGATTAAGGTGTCTCGTGACCTTGTGAGGTTTGAAATCGTCTCTGAGCAGGTGTACGCTATGACGCTTGACGATTTCATCGCCCATGCTACCATGGTTGAGCGTGGCAAGGGTGGCTACGTTCGCAAGTCTGACATGAAGGCTGCTGAGCCTGAGACTGAGACTGAGCCTGAGACTGAGACTGAGGACTAGCACCAAAGGTGGGCTACCAGCCTTAAATGGTAGCACCCGACTTGTAGGGCAATGGACTAGTCGCTGTATGTGGCCCCATTGCCTTACAAGATGGGTCAAGCAAGTGGACAGTTAACATGCTGTCCCGCCCATTTCAGACAGAAGGGAGAACACTATGTCTGACCCGATTACTGCTCTTGCAACTGCCAACACGGGTGCAATGCCCACGGTATACAGCTCTATGAAGGCTGATACCATGCAGGAGAAGGCCGAACGATTTAACGCAATCTCTGACCCGAAGCATCGCATAGGCGACATGATTAATCAGGTCATTTGGGTTAAGGATGTATTTGTTGAGATTATCGAGCTTGCCCGAACCGATGATAAGGGTAACGCTATTCTTGACGAGACTGGAGCGCCTATCATGGATACGGCCCCTCGCATTGTCCTTATCGACAAGGATGGTGACACGTATCAGGCCGTGGCAATGTCTGTGCTTAACCAGCTTAAGCGCCTTTTCAATGACTTTGGTGAGCCGACGTGGGAGCCTGCTATTCCTATCGAGGTCAAGCAGCGTTCTATTGGTACCAACCGTGTCTATACGTTCGTTGTGCGTGGTGACCTCATGCAGTAGTCTACCGGCGTTAGGAATGCTGTTATCATCCACAAGCACCTAGCGTTTTATTAGAGGGTGATAGGATGGGCGTCACGACTGGTAGCGTGGCGCTCATTCTTTAGGTTTAGGGGTGTATGAGGATTTTGTGAAATGTGCCGTTCTCGTGGTACACTGAATCAAAGGCAACAGAAAGGAGGAATCATGTTGTGGTTTGCCTTTGGTATGGGGTGGCTTGCAGGTGCCGTCTCTGTAGGCTTTTGGATTGTTTGGGTGGTGTATCTGCATGGCTAAGTTGACTAATCAGGGCGTTTGTTACGACCTCACTGACACGCCCTATGTGGTTGAGCACAATGGGGTGATGTGGCACTTCTCTAGCGCACCTCATAGGAATAAGTTTCGTCGTGAGGTTAGGAAACGCGAACTGTGGTTGAACGACTCACTGACAAAGCGTTTTGGTTGTACGATGATGTTAGACCTCGTAGCAGATATCCAACTATACAAGCAGGTGGAGACAAGAGGATTTTATCTCGTGACTAATGATGGCGCTGAATACACAAGCCCCGAATCAATCGTGATTGCACCAAATGAAATGATTATTGGTATCGTACCAAACTCTAACACCCTTGCTTCAATGCTAGGTGGTGGGATGATTGGCTAGGAAACGTCGCATTGAAAGTGCTTTTGAGCAGGCAGAAAGAAACTTGCAGATAGCTAGGCAAGAACTTATCAATCGCGGTTTTGATGATAGGTTGGCCGATGAAATGTTGCCACAACTTCCCGACATTGATTTTAGAGGTAACTTGCCGCTTACTTCATCAACAGGCGCAAGAAGCGTGTTCGCTAGTAAGAAGGACATGGACACGGTACAGCGCTATCTAGACAGAATCAACACTGACATTGTTAGCGCAATGGAGGGTGGCAACATTGCCGATGCTCTGATGCTTACGTTCGTGTCTGATGAAGAGGGCGAGACACAATCTCGCTTCATGCAACGTGAAGAGGGTTATTCTTTTCGACGTGAACAGTCTAGGCGTTTGGCTGCATTGAAAGAACAGGGTATCGAAATGGTACAGACACCTGTTTACAGAATCAATAGCGAGACAGGCGAACTAGAGCAGGTTTGGACTGAGTCGCGTCACAAGCTGATGCAATGGGTACCAGCTACACCAGCAGCAGAAAGAAAGTTGAATGCCGTTACAAGGCAACAGACTAATTTGCGACCGCTGAACCCCGAAACGCCTGATGATGCCGTGGTTGACATGTGGGGTGATATCGTACCAGCCACACGCACGCAGTTTAAGCAATCATCACAACAGATAGCACGCTCATTGCAGCAGGACTATCTAGACGCCCTAAAAGTTGAAGGATACTTTGCAAACATGAAGGGCATTCTAGACGCTGTGTTGCCGTCCGGAATGTCTGATACTCTTGACCCCGTTTTTGAGCAGATAATGCGAGAATCACCTGAACGCATGTTTGAGATTTATCAGGCTATGGCAGGCAAGGGCAAGTATTCCGACCTAGATGATGCAACCGAGTTTATTGTTGACCTAGATTGGATTTACAGCGACCTTGGAACGAACACATCAGGCAAGATGTATGCGCTGTTTAACGTCATGCAAAGTAGGGTTTTGCCGCTGCTGTCTGAGTATATTGACATGCCTGTTATGGGTAGTGCTGACGAGTTTGAGGAAATGTTTGCTGCTGACATTCCTGCATTGGCTGAGGGAGATAACATTTTTGCGCACTATCAGGCGCTAAGGCAGGAAGGAAAAGTAACAGGCATTCCATTTTCTCAACTGAGGGATTACAGGGGTGTGGTTGTTGATATTGATGATTCTGTTAAGCAAGCCCTTACAGGTAAGACTAAAAGCATTCCGCTTGCCCGAAACAAGTTCTATGAAACGTTCTTTAGGAGGAAGGGTTAGCCATGCGACTCTATCAAATGGAATTTAATTGCGATAGCTATTTTGACGGAGTAGAGGACATGAAATGCTATACGGCAGATTTTGAGACTACCACAGATGTGAATGATTGCCGTGTGTGGGCTTATGCCGTGTGTGACATGGATGATATCAACAACATGCTCTATGGCAACTCTATCGAGTCTTTCTTTGACCTGATTAACGCCCTTCCCAATTGCCGTATCTATTTCCATAACCTTGCCTTTGATGTTAGCTTCATCCTAGACTACATGCTAAAGCATGGGTGGGTATGGGAGGATGATAGGCAACCACGATATGATTATGGCTTCACTACGGTAATCTCTGATATGAACCAAATCTATCAGGTCAAACTAAACTTTGGCCGTGGGCATGTTGTTACCCTTTGGGATTCCCTAAAGATTATCCCGCTTTCCATTGCGCAAGAAGCTAAGGCTTTTGGGTTGGAAATGGAAAAGGGCGAACTTGACTACTCTGCTTACCGCGAACGTGGGCATTGCCTTACGCCCGAGGAAATAGACTACATCCGTAGGGATGTACAGATAGACGCGCAAGCTCTTAACTTCATGCGTGACTATGGCCTGTCAAAAATGACTATTGGTAGCTGTGCGTTGGCTGACTATCGGCGCATTGCAGGCGGTGAGAAAGGATTCCGTAAGATGTTCCCTATTCTCACTGAGGAAGATGATGCTTTCATGCGTCATGCGTACAAAGGTGGTTTTACCTACGTGAACCCTAAGTATGCAGGTATTGAGCTAGGCAATGGTATATCTTACGACGTGAATAGCTTGTACCCTTCTGTCATGGCTTCTTGTGACGGGCAACTTCTGCCTTATGGTGAACCTGAATGGTTCTATGGTTGCCCTAAGCCTACACAGTCTAAGCCACTTTGGATTGCACGTGTTTCTCTGTCCTTCAAGATAAAGCCCGACCATATCCCTTGCGTACAGATAAAGGGCAATCTTTCCTTCATACCTACTGAATATCTAACTGACTCTGATGGTGATGTTGAGCTAACCGTTACGTCTGTTGACTGGCAACTAATCACTATGCAGTATGATGTTAGTAACGTTAGTTGGATTGGTGGATATCGGTTTAAGGCTTCTGATAATCTGTTTAAGCAGTATGTAAACAAGTGGGTAGCTGTCAAGAATCAAGCCACGATTGAGGGCAACAATGGTATGCGCACGATTGCTAAACTCATGCTTAACTCACTGTATGGCAAGTTCGCAACGCAGATTAGCGTTAAGTCACGCAAGCCTGTTATCCGTGGTGACGTACTCACATACGAGGATATCCCTGAAACGACACGCGATGCTATCTACCTACCAGTTGGATGTTTCATTACGGCATGGGCTAGGTATAAGACGATAACGACGGCGCAAGCGTGCGGGGATAGGTTTGTGTATAGCGATACGGATTCGGTAAAGATTATTGGTGAGGATGCACCGGACATTGATATTGACCCTGTGCGCTTGGGTGCATGGAAGGATGAAGGACATTTTACTCGCATTAAGGCGCTACGTGCTAAGACCTATATCACAGAGTATAAGGTGGACGAACGGGAGGTCATGGGCGTGACCCTTCCGGTCTACCATACTGAGGTTCACGTTGCAGGGCTTCCCGCCCGTTGTCACTCACAGGTGACATTTGAGAACTTCCGTCTAGGTGCAACCTATTCTGGCAAGCTGTACCAACAGCGTGTGAACGGCGGTATTGTTCTTGTTGAGGGCGATTTCAAGATTAAGGAGTAGACTATGAAACATCGTAAGCGCTTTGGTGAAAAGCCTAATCGTCTTACTTTAACAGCTGATGTTTATAATGTACGGATATCATGGTATGGTGCTAGTTATACTATGACAAAATGGAAGTTTATAAAGTTACTTGGTGAAGTGTTGGTTTGGGTTTTTGACACCACTTGTAATTCTGATACGCAAGATGAAGATTTATTCTATATGAACTTTAGTACAGCATTCTTGGCTCATCTTATGAGGTAATCGTACTGGTTGAGGGTGACTTTAAGATTAAGGAGTAATGTATTGACAGATTTAAAGAGTGCTATTCTAGCGTTTATTTATGACAAGATTGAGCATAGCAGGAATATATCTTTACCTAAACAGATAACGTTAAAACAGTCTAGATTACTTTTTCAGGAAGGTATTATAATTAAGCGTGATTCAAGATATTGGATGGTGTACCAACATGGTAACTTGATAGCTAAAGCAGAAAGAAGATGGGGACGTACTAAAACTAATCCTAAGCCTAGAGAATTGAAACCACATTTTAAGGAGAGATTTTAATGTCTGCTTATGATGATGATTACCGTGTGAGCTATCGCGTCAATTGGGAGGACTATAACGGCAACTGGAAGTCACAGCGTTACAGTACCTATTTGTCTGCCATTAAGGGTGTTGAGAAGCTCATGGCTGGTGGGATAGTCTCCATCAACATGGTAAAAGAGTATCGAATGAGGGTTCAGAATGCCTAAAGTAAGGCGCTCTATTTCATTGGATGGTGATGGATACGTGGAAAAGACAACGCTTTACCTAGACGATGATATCAAATGCACCTACTACCCTAGCACGCGAAACATGCTGATTGAGAACGAACTAACAGGCGAGTGTGTAACTCTTAACTACTCATGTTGGCAAAAGGTTTTCGCTTGGTTCAACTCAATCTCTAAGAGGAAGGGGGACTAAATGCCTACGTCCGTTGAGTCTTACGTCATCTGCTACTACGACAATCGTGGCTATTGCTACGTGTACACTGGTAACGTGACTTCCTTGGGAATGACTAACCCAACCTATGCACGCTATGACCCTACGCTATCCACAATCGTTAGGTACACGACATATCAGGCTGCTTTGGCCGTGGCTAAGAGAATCGAGGGCGCACAGAATACGTTTCCCTTGCAGGTTTGCCGACTGGTAGAATGACACTTGACACAAATTCCATTTGACGGCATCATATCTCATAGGTATGGTGCCGTTTTTTCTTTTGGAGGTGAAACCCAATGCCGTACATTTTGGTTGAGGAAGTACCCGAGGGCATGGAAGCGGTTGACGTTGTGCCACGTGCTGATTATGACACAGCAGTTAGTGAGCGTGACCAGTACGCACAACAGCGTGACGATGCTCTAGGGCAGATTGCGCAGGCGCAGCAGGAAGTGAGGGACGCAAAGGCACGTTACGCCGATTACATCCTTGGTGGGAGCAAGCCTAACAGTGACCCTAAGCCTGAGACGCCTAAGCACGGCCCACTGTCTGCACGTGAGTTGTTTTCATCCCAAAAGTAAAAGGAGTTTAAAATGCCTAGCAAGCCCAGTAACGACGTTTTGCAAGCAAAGGATATTGACCTTACCACTGTTGACATTCTCACGGTTACCATCAACGAGATGAATAACCCATCATTGGAGCGTGAACTTGTCGATGCTGGTTTGGCCGAATACGTAAACGAGAGTGAGGATAACTAACATGCCTATTGCTATTAAGCCCCGCAACGATACCCAGTCTATTCACGAGATTGGTGCTATCGTCAATGAGTACACCCCTACCCGAAACGCATTTTGGAACACCCTTCTTAACCGTATCGCCCTGACTATCGTGAAGTCTAAGGATTGGGATACAGACTTTCGAGACTTCAAGAAGGGCGAGCTGACTATTGGCGAGAGTATCGAGGAGATTTTCGTCAATCTCGCACGCCCGCACGCCTTCAATCCTGATGTTGCTGAGAAGGAAGTCTTTAAGCGTGAGTATGCCGATGTGCGTGTGGCATTCCACAAGCTTAACTATCAGATTTTCTACAAGAACTCTATTTCTGAGCAGGAGTCCCGCGCTGCTTTCGTGTCGTGGGGTGCCCTGTCTGATTTTGTGTCTAGCATCATTCAGTCGATGTATACGGCCCTGAACTATGATTATTACTGCATGGTCAAGTATGCCATTTGCCGCGCTGTGCTGAACAACGGTGTTACTGCCGTTGCTTCTGGCTCTACTGGTAATGGTAGTGAGTCTGATTATAAGGCTATCGTTACCACGGCTAAGGCGTTGGCAAATAAGTTTGCTATCATGTCCCCGAATTACAATCAGTCTGGCGTGTATAATGCTACCCGTCCGTCTGACTTGCGTATCATTATGACCGCTGACATGGACGCTGCATTTGACGTGAACGTGCTTGCTTCTGCTTTCAACATGGATAAGGCCGAGTTTGTCGGACGCCGCTATCTTGTCGATTCCTTTGCACAGCATGACATGGCCCGTCTGGCCCAGCTCTTTGAGAATGACGAGAATTACACTCCGTTCACGGCTGCTGAGCTTGAAACCCTTGCGACGCTTGATTGTGTCATGTTCGACAAGGATTGGACTATGATTTACGATGTTCTCATGGAGTTTGAGGACATTCGTAATCCACAGGGTCTTTATTACAATTACTGTCTCCACAAGTGGGGCATTATCTCTGTCTCGCCGTTTGAGAATGCCGTGGCGCTCATTCAGGGCTACACCGCCCCTGCCGCGCCGACTGGTACCCTTGCACGATTCTACGGCGCGACCAATAGCGCTACCGCCCCGACCAATAAAAAGGACAATCTTGGTAGCTGGATTGAGTTTACGCCTACGTGGACTAGTGGTGGTGCTGCTCTTACTGGTGAGGATGCTGCTACTACGTGGGCTGTCTCTGGCAATGAGAACGGCGGTACCCGAATCACTGATGGTATCCTTCGCATTGCTTCTAACGAGACGGCTGCAAGCCTTACCGTCACGGCAACCAACGTTCGCTTTGGCACTACGGTTACGGCAACGGTCGCACTTGCTTAACCTAGCTAGGCTGCTAGGCTGTCTATGCTAGGGCCTCAACCAATGGGGCGGGGACTTTGCGAGGGTTCCCGCCCCGTTATACTAGAGGGGTGAACACAATATGGGCATGGTTGCGCCACAGGGAGTCGTTTATCTAGGAACGGTACCTTGGACGGCTGATTACCGTCATGTGTACTATGACGCTCTAGGTAATGCAACTTCTCTTATTAATAGCTTTATGACGCTTTCGACTGATGGGTATACCTATTTACGAGAGTCAACCGATATTCGCGTTCCATACAATTCAGATGATATCTATGGTATCAACTACTGTATTTACCGTAACAACAATAAATGGTTCTTTGCTTTCGTCAATACGATTACATATGTTAACAACAACACTTCACTTCTGCATCTTGAGGAAGATGTGTGGCAAACGTGGGGCGCTAGTATTGATTGGCACGCTTGTTTTGTTGCTAGGGAACATGTTAACAGTGATAATATTGGGGAACACTTGATTAATGAACCTGCGTTCCCATTCGAGGTTACCACTACTAATCAATCTTTCATCGACTTCTCAACCGATGCTGTCATTATCATTATGACCAATGCGGTACCACACATTAAGGATGGTACCAGCATGTTCATTGCACAGCAGGAAACAAACATTGATGGTAGTGATGCTGTAAGCGGTACCCGATACGGTGGAATCTATCAGGGTGCTAAGGCTTATGCTTTCACTCTTCCGGCTACGGCTGGACACTTTCTTGACAATCTTAATAAGGCTGGCGCTGCTGAGTCGGTTTGCGCTGTGTTCCTGTTCCCCGAGGATTTTCTTGATTTTGACGAAAACACCCACGAGGTACTAGAGTTCACACAACCTAAAAAGCAGCAACGTAGATACATAGCGCCTAAGACATGCGGTAACGGCTATGTGCCGCGTAATAACAAGCTGCTTACGTTCCCGTATTCCTTCACTTCTATATCGGGCATGAATGGTAGTGAGCTTACCATTCAGTATGAGAAGAATCGTAATCAAACGGATAGCTTTCAAATAGATATTGAGCAGGTTGTACCTTTTGACCCTTCTGCATCTGCCTTTGTGTCTGTCCCTGAATATGACGGTAGCGAGGATACTTCTCTACTTAATGGAGAGTACATGATTAACTGTGCTTGCGCACCGCAACTGTCATGGGTGTATGGCTCTTATCAAAACTGGCTTGCACAGAATCAAGATATTATTAATGCTGAACGTTATACAAGGAATCTAACTGCTACGGCTGGTATGGCTGCTGCAATAGCTGGTCTAGCAGTTGCGGGAGTGTTTGCCGCACCTGTTGTTGGTGTTGGTGCAGCCGCTTATGGTGCTGCTATAGCTGGTGGTGGAATGTCACTAATAAACCTGCACAAAGGTAACACTATGCAGAATGCGCAGATTGAAGCGCAGAAGAAAATTCCTAACCATGTTAATGCCGCTACGACTGATAACAACCTTTGTGCAATTCATCTCATGGGCTTTCTTATCCGCTCTAAATCCCTCATGGAGGACTACGCCCGTTCTCTAGATGCATTTTTTGACCAGTTCGGTTATGAGGTTGACCGATTGAAGGTTCCTAACCGAACCGGACGCCCTGCTTGGAATTACGTAAAGACCGTAGGTGCAAACGTCGGCGGCAACATCCCCGCCGATAGGCTTGCGCTTATCAATCAGACGCTGGATAATGGGGTGACCTTCTGGCATACGACGGATGTTGGCAACTACTCGCTTTCTAATGGATTGGGGTCATAATGCTTAATGCAGGTATGTTCAACTGGCTGTCCCCTGATTGGGCGCCGTATCTAGGTGGTGGCACGGAAAAGGAAGTAAGCGCAAATAATCTTGCAATGAATCAAGCAAGCTACTATGCACAGCTTTACAAGCTGCTCAATATCGCTATCTCTGTGTTTAAGTGGGAAGGCTTGCCCGAGGGCATTGACGAACGGCAACTAGAACTATGGCTGCTTACCCGTGGATATGCAATCTTCTTTAAGGATGAAGCGCTCATGTATGACCCGCTTGCACGCGCACCGGAGGGCTATGCTGTGCTAGAGGGAACCGTGAGTGGCCCTATTGACTTCTACAATCTAGGTATTGATAGGAACGTCTATAGTGCCAATGGTTACAACAATAACCTTACGCCTGATAACTCTGTAATCATCTTCAATAACCGTCTGCGCACGCCTGAGATTTTTGTTCTGATGCTTTATGCACAGCGCATTGCAGAGATTGACCGCACTATTGACGTGAACGTTATGAACCAAAAGAGTCCAAAGGTTATTCACTGTGACGATAGCGGCAGGCTCACAATGAAGAACTTTATGATGAAGGTCATAGGTAACGTCTATACAATCTTTGCAGACAAGAATCTGAACACTTCTGCTATTGAAGTATTCGACATGACCGTGCCTTTTGTCGGTGAGGACTTGGATAGGCTTAAGCGTCGCTATGTTTCGGAAGCTATGACATACCTAGGCATTGAAGGTGTTGATACTGACAAGAAGGAACGTCTTATTGGTCAAGAGATTTTGCGCGGCATGGGTGATGTTGAAGCAATGCGCTTCACACGTCTGGTTGAACGGCAAAAGGCCGCTGATGAAATCAATCAGAAGTTTGGGCTTGATGTTTCTGTTGACTTCCGTAGTGGTATCTACATTCAAACTGGCGAGTCTCACAATATGCTTACGCCTACGTCTGGTATGCTTTCAGGCACCACTGTCGAGGAAGGGGATGAACTCTAATGAGTATCTTTACCACTGAACTACGCTATCCGATTGAGCAATATCAGGATGATAACGGGCTTGACCGTCGCACGTATGATGCAGGAGTCTACGCGCTGATTGGCCTAGATGAATACCCTATCTTCGAGGAGTCGTATCGCGCTAAGCTCAACAACAAGATTATCGAGCACTACTACTTTAAGGAGATTGGTACCGATACGCTAGGCAGGTTCAGGTGGTACATGCGTACTACCATGAACGAAATCATGCCGTATTTCAATGCGCTGTATGAAGCACAGAACAGCATTACCGACCCACTTACTAATCGTAACCTTTCGTGGCATGAAGTGTGGGAGTTGGCCGAGACTGGTGGTTCTACCACTGATAGAGACGGCGGCACTACATACGGTAGGCGCGACGTAGTTTCAACTGATGGTAGTACTACGTATGGTAGGCGGGATGTTGTTTCCACTGAGGGTGAAACCGATTATGGCAGAACTGAGCACAGGGCCAACGGTGGCAAGGATACCCAGCTTGCAGGTTCTACCAAAGACAAGGTTATCCATTCCGAAACGCCGATGAACGAACTTCAAACCAATGCAGTTGAGAACGGCAACTATGCAACTGATGTAACGTTCACGACGCATGAAGGGCAAAGGGCTGGAGAGACTGTCTACGGTGGTACCACTGATGTAACTAATGGCGGTAGCGACACGACCACAAGCGAGAGGACTAGTCAAGCAAGCGGAGCTGACACGACTACTAGCGATAAGACCAGTCAAGCAAGCGGAAGAGACACAACCGATAGTAATGAGCGGTACACGCGAGCACTTGACACGGACGGAACGAAAACGCATACTGACATTGGGTACGACGGCACCACGCCTACGGAACTTCTCGCTGAGTTGGCAGACAAGTTTGTGAACATTGATGTACAGATTATCGACCGTCTGGCACCTTTGTTCATGGGACTATGGGAGTAGGTGAGACATGGACACGACTGAGGTAACGCAATTGATTAGTACGGTAGGGTTCCCGATTGTTGCATTCATAATGATGTATTGGATGTGCAACACTACCATTAAGGAAAACTCACAAAGTACGAGTGACCTTAAGGATGCTATTAACAAACTCAATGACCGATTGGGTGGTACTGATGCCTAATGTTTTTGACTTCAATCCTACCAGCATTAACCCTTTCCCTTATTGGAAGTGGAATAAGGTTCTACCTGCTGTGTACGATGACTCTCTGTCACAGTACGAGATTCTTTGCAAACTGCTTGATACGGTGAACAACATCATCACTTCTACTAACTCAACTGGTGAGCAGGTTGAACAGCTTACCCAACTTGTACAACAACTTATTGATGGTGGTTTTCCTTCTGGTATTGTTCAGTATGTAACTGACATTGCTGAAGCTGCTATTGCTGATGATATTGAAGCACTATCAGCACGAATCACAGCACTTAAAAATCAGATTGACTCTTTTGATGAATCTATTTCTGCAAGAATAACAACACTTAATAATAAGGTTGATTCGTTAGACCAGTCTATTCAGTCACAGGTCAATGCTATCTCCACTAAGCTAAATAACATCAACAAGCGCAATTTTGTCCTTATTGGTGATAGTTACCTTATGGGTACACACGCCAATAGTGCTGTTGATAACGGCTATGGGTGGGGACATTACTTTGCTAATGTTATACCACATAGTGCTATTACTGAGTATGCCAATGGAGGTTCAGGCTTTTGGAGCGAAGGCACAGTTACACCATATAGCGGCATGGATTATTATGAAATGCTTCAATATCTGCAAAGCAATGTATCAGAGAGTGACAGAGCAGAGGTTGACTGTGTTGTTATTCAGGGTGGTTACAATGATGGACAAAAGTTGGATTCAGTAGGCACTAAGCCTGCTACCACGCGAATTGAAAATGCTCTTACGCTTGCGCACACTGTATATCCAAACGCACAGATTGTTGTTGCATTCACTGACTGCGGCCCTGTTCCCATTCCGAAGTCACATTGCAAGGCATACTGGATTTATCAGAACATTTGTCTACGTCATGGAGTGAATTTCATTGGCTGTGTTAACTCTACGTTCGCCTTTAGTACTCACTCATATGATAACATTCATCCAACAGCGGGAGCGCAGCTTAGCATTGGTACACTTATTGCAAGTGCTGTTAATGGAAATTGTCAAGATTATCAGGTTGGCAGCAATGACAGCCTTATCTTTATTACACCCGAACATTCTATTGGTATCCATGTTGAACATACTTTTACTAGTGAACAGGTTAGTGCAGGACTTCCGGTACTAATATCTTCCAATAAGATATGCAGCTGGAATCAAAAGTTTATGCCGTGCTTCGTCTACACTGGCGCTAACCCTTGGCCGCTTGTGACCATCAGGCTTGGCACCGATGGAAAACTAGAAGTTAAGGACATGCAGGGTGTGACCCCAACAACTACAGGCAAAATCTATGGCAACGGCAACGTTTCCCTTCTTAGCTGGCACTAATCATGGGAACCAAAGCTGACATTCTGCGTGTAGCCAATGCCCAGCTAGGTTGTGACGGTTCACGCTATTGGAATTGGTACACCGATAGCGTGAACCCTTCACAGGGACAGTACATTAACGGCAACGCAACGCCTTACTGCGCAGAGTACATTTCTTGGCTACTTGTTGCGACCAACACGCCTTGTATTTACTTCCCTAACCCGTGTGCATTTGACTATCGTGATATATCCGAATCACAGAGGGTAGGCAAGTATGCCCTAGAGGTAGGGGATATCGTGTCCTATGATTGGGATTCTGATAGTACTGGTGACCATGTTGGTTTGGTCATCGAAACCCATTCATGGGGCATCGTGGCTAACGAGGGGAACACCAATGGAGGGCTTGTCGCTAACCGTGAACGTTACTTCTCTGATATCTTGTTTGGTATACGCCCTGATTATTCTGATTCTGATGGTAAAAACCTTCTGGATGTAGACGGCTGGATTGGCCCTAAGTCTGTTGTACGTATGCAACAGTGGCTTGGTACTGAACAGGATGGTATTATCAGTGGGCAGGCTAAAAGCGATGATGCATATAGACCCAACGTTACCGCTGTGGATTATTATGGGCAAGGCTCTAATATGGTTCGTGCTTTACAGCATTATATTGGTGTTGATGATGATGGTTATTGGGGGTATCGCACATCTTATGGGCTGCAATGGCTTATCGGCGCTAAGCTAGATGGTTATTTCGGGCCTGAGTCTGCACGTAAGTTGCAAGAGTATTTGAATGCGCTATAATGGCTTTAGCGCCGAAAACGACAGTCTCATGCTAGGATTGTGGGTTGCCCGTCTGAGATATGACGCCACATCTTAACCGCATACTGGCAACGTGCGTGTGGGAGCGTTTCGGTTAGCAAACTTTCTTTAGGGGTCGTTGCCTTAAATGATGCAACGGCCCCGCCCTTTGTTTTGGGAGGTGTAACGTGGCTGATATCTTTTGGAATCCTAATCGTGTTTCGTCTTACAACTGTCTATTTAACTTCATCATCGGGCCACGTGGCACCGGAAAAACCTACGGTAGTTTGAAACGTGAGATAAAGAGGTTTATCAACTCACCAGCTTCTAAGCCCTGTCAATTCATGTATGTACGTAGAATCAAAACTGAGTTGAAGAAACTTACTACCGCTAACCACGGTAGGCTGTTTGATGCTGTTGCTAAGGAGTTTCCAAACCATGTGCTTGAAGCAAAGGGAGACGTTCTCTATTGTGACGAAAAGGTTATGGGATATGCCGTTGCTCTATCAACAGCTTCAACGCTTAAGTCTGACGCATTCCCTAACGTTAGTGAAATCGTCTTTGACGAGTTCATCATTGACAATACGCGCACGTATCACTACCTACCGGATGAAGTAAGAAAGTTTCAAGACCTATACGAGACAGTGGCACGCCCCGGCTCTGACCCTAACAGGGAAGATGTAAAGGTATGGTTCCTTTCCAACGCTGTTACGGTAAACAATCCTTACTTTGCAGAGTTTCATCTAGCGCCACCTGCCAATGGTGATATACAGCGGTTTGGAGTTACCAAAGATATCCTAGTTCAAAATGTACAGGCCCCTAGTGTCATTGAGCGTAAGAAGGCCACACGGTTCGGACAGATGATTAAGGGTAGTGCTTACTCTGATTATGCTTATGATAATCAGTGGCTTCTTGATGATAATTATTTCATTGAGCATAAGACGGCACGTAGCAAGTACTTCCTTTCTATCAGGTACAAGAATCAATGGCTTGGTATCTGGTTTGATAGGTTGCAGCAGCTTTATTATGTATCGTTTGACTATGATGATACTTTCCCGATAAAGTATAGTGCTACCACAGACGACCACATGCCAAACACACTATTGTTCAAACGTGCTAGACAGAATCCTTATATCAGGTATCTAATGGATGCATATGATTGTGGAGCTGTTAGATACGAGTCGATTAAACTTAAAGGCATGTTTAGGGATATTATGAGGATGTGTTACTAATATGATTATGCAACTATCCGCTGATAAGTATTACAATGGCACAACCAAAACCGTTGATTACCTTGCTACGGTACAACCTGACGGATATCTTTACTTTAACGATGATACTTTCTATCGTTGTAGGAAGGATGGGACGCAACTACAACAGTGTTATATGAGTAAAAACCAATGGGTTAGATGTGGCTGTCTTTCTAATATTAACATCAGTGAGTTTACTACAGGTGTCCCCGGTGGAAGTGTACAGGCTGTTATATCATTGGCACAATCACAATTAGGTAACACAGGTGAAAAGTATTGGGAATGGGCATACGATAATGGTATTGTTGGTAGTCATTATGTAAGCCCGGGTGCAACACAATGGTGCGCATGTTTTGTTAGTTGGTTACTAAATCAAGTTGGTGCAACTTCTACGTACTTTCCTGCTGCTGCTGCTTTTGACAATCGTGATATACCTGCTGCACAACAAATACCTGAAAGACAGTTACAGGCAGGAGATATTGTTAGTTTTGATTGGTATGGTGATGGTACAGGTGACCATGTTGGCCTTGTGACTGGTAACAATGGCTCTTACATAACTACAATTGAAGGTAACACAGATGGTGGCTATGTAAGAGAGAAACAACGCTATTTTGGCAGCTTCATTTTGTTTGGTATTAGACCAACATATAAAAAACTAGTTTAGGTTGTTATAGGGCTTATCAGTTGCGAACTGGTAGGCCCTATCTCATGTTGATAAGTTTTCAACATTGTTGATAACTCGTACTCGTTGGTG
>Ga0326512_10001354_pt1 | contig 19173 bp, 16 predicted proteins | sample 1_2617_0518_D_FD_203652 | JGI IMG/M metagenome (GOLD analysis project Ga0326512, IMG submission 203652) | Bovine rumen microbial communities from UC Davis, California, United States - 1_2617_0518 | ecosystem: Host-associated > Mammals > Digestive system > Stomach > Rumen | place: USA... | reverse complement strand
ACAGTCAATGTTGCAGTCTTTGACGATGGCAACTTATAGTTGCTATTGCTCAAACTACTTGCAGTAACAGTTGCAGTTCCAGCGTTTGTAATCGAGTTACCCGTAAGTGTTACGGTACACGTATCACCGCTTACGACGTTACCGGCAGTACAAGTTGTGCTATGTGCTGCTGCATTATACGTCCAAGTAAGCGTACCCCAAGAAAGGGTGACTTCACGTTGTGTGACTGATATAGTCTTTGTATTTGCAGATGGCAATTTATAGTTACTATTACTCAATTCAGATGCTTTAACAGTTGTTGAACCTACATTAGTAATCGAATTACCGGTCATAGTTACGGTACACGTATCACCGCTTACGACGTTACCGGCAGTACAAGTTGTGCTATGTGCAGTTTTATCGTAAGTCCAAGAGGTTGTACCCCATGTAAGAGTAACTTCACGTTGTGCAATAGTTACAGTTATTTTTGTAGAATTTACATTATTATGATTACTATCACCTGTCAGTTTCCAATAGACATCATATGAACCGGCATTAGTTCCAGTTGGAATTGTTGTATTCCAAGTACTATTGTCAGATGAATAGTATATTTTTCCATGCGAAGTAGAGCCTGCATTCAGCAATGCTTGTGCTGTTTTGTTGTAAGTAAGACTCTTTGCCGTTGGAGCAGTATATGTTGGATTAGCCTTTGTGATAGTGAAAGTAGCAGAACCTATAACAGTATAGTTACCACCTTCATTGTCAGTGATTGTCACGGTTGCTGTACCAACATTAACGTTGTTGCTATATGTAACAGTATACTCAGAAGCCGGAATTACAGTGCTACCATCTTTGACGGTAACAGTAGGCTTGCAAGCACGGCCATTATATGTATATGTTGATTGACTAAGTGTAACAGTAGCCGTAATCGATTTTGCACTAATCGAGCAAGCAATATTTTTAGAGGAAACATTATTGATATTACTGTTACCATCAACTTTATAATATAAGGTATAACTACCTTGGTTAGTAGCAGATGGAACAGTTGTTGACCATGTACTATTGTCCAGACTGTACTTCAATGTACCGAAGTTGGTAGAACCGGCATTAGCAAGAACTTGTTCTGAACCGTTATATGTCAATGCCTTTGCTGTCGGTGCTGTTACAGTAGGAGTTACCTTACCAATAGTTGATGTCACTTTGGTAGAGGCTACGCTATTGTGATTGCTATCTCCGTCTAACTTCCAATATACATCATATGATGTAGCATTAGTTCCGGTAGGACGTGTAGTACCCCATGTACTTCCATCTGACGAATACTTGATAGTACCATGACTTGTAGAACCAGTAGTAATAAGGTATTGTGCAGAACCGTTATATGTAGGATTTGTAGCAGCTGGGGCTGTATATGTTGGATTAGCCTTATTGATAGTCAATGTACCGGTATTATAAGTCACACTATAGTTTGAAATGCCTTTCGTACAAGTTGCTGCCGATGGTGTAATAGTGCCACCAGGAACATCAGTTGTCGATGCTGTCAATGTAACAGCCGTCAATCTATCACCACTGATAAGTCCTGAAGTTGTAACCTGTCCTGTTCCGGTAGCAATAGAATTACCATAAGTAATAGTCTGTGCCTTTGCCGTAATCGTAAGTGCTTTCTTATTGATAGTCAACGTACCGGTCTTATAAGTTAATGTACAACTACTTGTCACATCAGTTGTGCCATCCTTAATAACTGCTGCCGATGGAGTAATAGTACCAGTTGTAGTCACGTTGGTAGTACTTGGTGTAAGCGTGATGCTTGACAACGTTAAGCGGCCAAGACTACTTGTCGTAACTTGTCCTGTTCCAGTTGCAATTGAATCACCGAATGTAACCGTTTGTGCCTTTGCCGTAATTGTGATAGCACGTTTACTGATTGTAAGAGCACCGGTATTATAGGTAATGCTATAATTGCTTGCACCTTTGGTTGTAGTAGCAGCTGATGGCGTGATTGTTCCACTTGTAGTTACTGCCGTTGTAGAAGCCGTAAGTGTAATTGCAGTTAATGAATCACCGCTTACCAAGCCACTAACGGTAACTTGTCCTGTTCCAGTTGCAATTGAATCACCGAATGAAATACTTTGGTCTTTCGCTGTGATTGTAAGAGCCTTTGCTGAAATAGTTGATGTGAATGAACCACTATCAGCACCAGTATGGTTTCCATCAGGAGTAAACTTCCAATCAATTGCATAAGAACTACCCACATTTGTTGCTTGTGGTATAGCAGTTCCGTAACTACTTGCGGAAGACAGTTTGTATGTGAATGTACCGTGACTTGATGTTCCTGCGTTTGCAAGATTCCGTGCAGCACCATTATAGGTAAGAGTAACCTTTGTAGGGTTAGTCTTTGTTGCAGCAACCTTATTAATAGTTAATGTACCGGTCTTATAAGTTAATGTACAACTACTTGTCACATCAGTTGTGCCATCCTTAATAACAGCAGAAGATGGTGTAATTGTACCACCAGGAACATTCGTTGTACTCTGTGTCAAAGTAATGCCTGTCAGTGATAAGCGTCCAAGACTACTTGTTGTAACATAGGCTGTTCCTTGTGATATTGCAGTGCCATAATTTACAGTCTGTGCTTTGGCTGTAATAGTGATTTTCCTCTTACTGATGGTAAGTGTACCATTATTATATGTTACTGAGTAGTTGCCGATACCATTTGTCGTTGCGGCGGCAGATGGTGTAATTGTACCGGTTGTTGTAACAGCCGTTGTCGACGCTGTGAGTGTAACACCCGTAAGAGAATCACCACTAATCAATCCACTGACAGTAACCTGACTTGTACCGGTAGCAATGGAATCACCAAATGATATTGATTGATTATTTGCAGTAATTGTCAAGGCTTTTGCAGTAATCGTCAAAGTTCCGGTATTGTATGTAATACTGTACTTGCTCGTTACATCAGTAGTACCATTCTTGATGACTGCTGCTGAAGGTGTAATAGTACCAGAACCAACAGTAGAACGTGATGCTGCAAGGCTGATAGATGTCAGACTGTTACTGCTTGCAAGTCCAGAACCGGAAATTGTAACCTGTCCTGTTCCTGTCGTAATGGCTTTACCATATGTTACTGACTGTGCCTTGGCTGTGATTGTTATCACTCTCTGAGTAATTGTTAATTTACCTGTATTATAGGTAATTGTATAGTTGCTTGCACCTTTTGTTGTTGAAGCAGCAGATGGTGTAATTGTACCGGTTGTGGTAAGGTCTGATGTAGAAGGTGTCAGTGTGATACCTGTCAATGAGTCGCCACTTACCAAACCAGATGTCGTAACTTGTCCTGTACCGGTAGCAATGCTATTACCCCATTGTATTGATTGTTCCTTAGCGGTAATGGTAAGAGTTGCCTTGCCAATACGACAAGTAATGCTAGCAGAAGCAACATCATTGATGTTACTATTACCAACTACACGATAGTATACTGTATAAGATGCAGCATTTGTTCCGGTTGGTATTGTTGTACTCCAATTGGTATTATCCAAGGAGTATTGCAATGTACCGAAGTTAGTAGATGCAGCATTTGCCAATGTCTGAGCGGAACCCGTGTAAGTAAGTGACTTAGCAGTAGGAGCAGTAACAGTAGGTGTTACCTTACTGATTGTTGTACTCAAACTCTTAGATGCCACATCAGTATGGTTCTTATCACCAACCAAACGCCAATAACTTGTATATGTATTGACATTTGTTCCGGTTGGAATTGTTGTACTCCATGTACTGTTGTCTGATGAGTACTGAATTGTACCATGACTTGTTGAACCTGCATTCAGCAATGCTTGTGCTGAACCATTATAAGTTAACGACTTAGCAGTAGGAGCAGTATATGTTGGAGCAGCTTTGGCAATCGAGATAGTAGCACTTGAAGACCATGCACTACCAGTGTAGTTTGCCGCAGCAGTATAATAGGCTTGTACGTATAAAGTACCATATTCTGTCTGAGTTGGGTTAGAACTTGTTTCAGTCCACGAACTGTTATCAGTTGAATATCTGTACTTAGTAATTGAAGCACCTGTTGCCGCACCGAATGTTGCACTTGCAGCTGTGCCATCATATGTCTTACTTGCATTTGTAGGAGTAGGGATATTGATAGCCTTATTAGCAATTGTTACACTAACAGCAGTACCATTTATTGCAGTATCATTATGGTTAGAATCTCCTTTCACATAATACCATACATAATATGTACCTGCATTCGTACCGGTTGGTATTGTTGCACTGAATCCGCTTGTGCTAGTTGGTTTGCTATTAGATGTGGTCATCTGATAATACATTGTACCACCGTTAGCAGTACCGGCATTTACAAGGGCTTGTGCCTCTGTATTATAAGTCAGTGACTTAGCAGTAGGTTTTTTTGTAACACTTGCCGAAACCTTATTAATTGTAAGTACACCAGTATTGTATGTTACTGAGTAGTTACCAATACCCTTTGTGGTTGCAGCAGCAGATGGCGTGATTGTGCCAGTTGTTGTTACATTAACTGTGCTTTGCGTAAGCGTAATTGCAGTCAATGTATCGCCGCTTATCAAACCGGTAACGGTAACTTGGTTTGTACCTTGTGTAATTGCAGTACCATAATTAACGGTCTGTGCTTTTGCAGTAATAGTAAGTGCTTTCTGTGTAATTGTCAGATTTGCAGTGTCATAAGTAACACTATAGTTACCAATACCCTTTGTTGTTGCAGCAGCAGATGGCGTGATTGTGCCGGTTGTTGTCACATTAACCGTGCTTTGTGTAAGCGTAATTGCAGTTAATGAGTCGCCTGATACTAAACCGGTAACGGTAACTTGGTTTGTACCCTGTGTAATTGCAGTACCATATACAACGCTTTGCTTTTTAGCAGCAATAGTAAGCGATTTCTGTGCAATTGAAATATTTGTTATAGTACCTGTAACTGTTCCACCGCCGTGATTAGCATCAGCAACGAATTTCCAATCAACACTATATGTTCCTGCATTCGTACCAGTTGGAATACTGCTTCCATATGCACTTGCAGTAGACAATTTATAACTAAAAGTACCATGACTACTTGTACCTGCTGTAACGAGGTTCTGAGCACTGCCATTATATGTAAGATTACCTATCTTAACAGGGTCAGTCTTAATTGGTTCAACGGCTGTAATTGTCAATTTACCATTCGTATAGGTAACACTATAGTTACCAATACCCTTTGTGGTTGCGGCAGAGGATGGGGTGATAGTACCAGTTGTCGTTACATTGACTGTACTCTGAGTAAGCGTAATAGATGTTAAAGTATCACCACTTACCAAACCACTAACCGTAACTTGGTCTGTACCCTGTGTGATGGAAGTACCATAAGAAACTGTTTGGTCTTTCGCTGTAATAGTAAGTGCCTTAGCCTTAATTTCAACCGTAACGCTTGCTTCAGCCACATCATTGTAATTTGAATTACCAACCACTTTATAGTATACTGTATAACTTCCCTTATTCGTTGCAGAAGGTAAAGAAGTACTATAACTACCTGTACCGAGTTTATATTGAATAGTTCCACCAGTAGTAGAACCAGCATTAATAAGTGTCTGAGCACCACCATTATATGTAAGGCTTTTAGCCGTAGGTGCAGTAACCGTAGGTGTCGCTTTAGCCACACTAAGCGTATAACTTGCAGTCTTTGTTGCGTATGTGTAATTAGAACCGTCAGTAACAGTAGCCGTAATAGTTGCTGAACCGGCAGCCTTAATTGTAACTTGACCGGAAGAACTTACTGTTGCGACACTTGTATTACTTGAAGAATATGTTACGCTACCATCACCGGTTTTTGTCAATGCATTAGTAAATGCACTATTACCATAAGTTTTATTTACGGTTGTAGTTGCATAGCTGATACTTCCAGCCGCTTTATTAATTGTAAAGTTGGCTGAACCTATAACCTCATAGTTACCTCCGGTATTATCATTAATTGTTACTGTTGCCGTACCTGCATTTACATTATTACTATAAGTAACCGTGTATTCAGAAGCCGGAATAACCGTACTACCATCCTTTACTGTAACAGTAGGTTTAAAAGCAGAACCATTATATGTGTATGTTGTCTGACTAAGTTCGACAGTCGCTGTCACTTGTTTTGCATTAATCGAACAAGTAATACTATTAGCAGCCACACTATTGATATTACTGTCACCTTCAACTTTATAATATAAGGTATAACTACCTTGGTTAGTAGCTGCGGGAACCGCTGTCTGCCAAGTAATATTATCAAGACTATATTTCAATGTACCGAAATTTGTGCTTCCGGCGGTTGCAAGAACCTGTGCTGAACCTTTATATGTCAAAACTTTAGGTGTTGGAGCAGTCACTGTAGGTGTAACCTTATTAATTGTGAATGTTCCAGAAGCAGCATCCTTATAAAGTCCAATACCTGTTACTGTAACAGTATAATTACCAACATTGGTTCCACCACTATTAGATGTTATCTGATAATCTTCACCTACTGTAAGTGTTTTGCCAGAAAGGGTGACAGTGATTGATGAAGCAGTCTGTTTACTTCCATTATATGTTTTTGAACCGACGGAAACAGTTGCACTTGCGATACTAATCTTAGGCTGATAAACAAGGTCAGAGCCAAGATAAATCTTATGCTCTTCTTCTCCTAAGTATATAAGCGTGCTATTATCACCGCCTAAAAATATTTCACTGTTTCTAGCCATATTTTTAATTGTTTATAATATAAAATGTATTAGAATCTTTTGTTGTTAAATTATTATAATCTGATTGTGATATCTTCATAAAGTGGAAATTATCAACAGTATCAGCATTACCACCATTTGCAGGAAGTGAAGCCGGAATTGCAGGTACTGTAATCTTCTTTCTTGTTGAAGACACTGACAAATTGCCGGAAGTAGCTGTTGTAGTACCACTCAAAGATTCAACATAAGTAATCTCAGTTCCTTGGCTTACGGCTGAAGCAGTTCCATTGGTTGCATTTAATTTATGTGTAGCATGTGCTTTGATACCACCACCATCGGTAACAATAGTTGAAGCCGTCACGACATCTGATGTCGTATTGTTAATTGTTTTAGTTATCTTCTTATTAGTAGTATCATATGAAACGGCGGTTACACCACCTGTTACGGCACCATTCCATTTAGCGACATCACCACTATTAATCTTATCTAATTCCGCTTTATTACTATGGCTATGTTTCTTAGAAATGGCATCAGCCACATCAACACCTTTGATTGTAGAGGTCTGAATTTTGCCGTTGTCAGCATCTCTAATAACGACATAATCATTACCGGCAGCATCAGCAGCCGTATCAGTCAACGTACCTGAATTGGAAATATTGCCATGTGCATGTGAAACTGGAGTACGAGCACTGTTATATGGGTCACTTGCAGGGAGTTTAATCGTATGTTCCTTATCGTCATAAGCCTGAGCCGTAGTACTTAAAGTAATATTGCTGTGGGTGTGCTTCTTATTAATTGCATCAGAAACATCAGTACCCTTAGTTGTAGAGGTCTGAATCTTATTGTTACTTGCGTCCCTAATGACGATACAGTCATCAGTAGCAGAAGCAGCAGCAGTGTCAGTCAATGCACCACCATTTCCAATATTACCATGAACGTGGTTACTAGCAGCCTTTGTATTATCAGCAGCATCGACATAATCCTTTGGTACAAATTGAACAATCTCATTATTTGTATTCTTCAAAGAAATACGTTCATAACCATCAGCATAGTTCACAGCAAGCTCACCTTCAAGAATATTTCCAATTTCAGGAAGCTTAGGTGATTTATGACCCTGTGCATCTGTATTGACAACGTTACTCTTTACGTGTTGTATGTGTTTATTTGCCATTTATTATGTAAAACTTTTATCTTAATTTATTTTTATAATGTCCTAAATATTAAAATGGCAACAGCTTTCAATTTTTCCCTAAAAATATGTCTATTTGAAGTTCATCGTATACTCTCGGAATATAGATTCCCTAACAAATTAGCAAGAGTGCCATCTTTTTCTACCTGACTTCAGATATAAATATACCATTACGGTGAAAAATATCAATAATATAAATAAAAAAATGGTCAAGGATATTTCACCTTGGCCATTTTCTGTATACCTTTATTATATATTATAGAGAGAGAATTACTTATTAAAGAATCTTTCAATTCTATTGTAGTATTCCTGATACTTTGGCGTATTAATGATATTTCTATCACGTTTTCCATCAAACTTAACATCCACGACATCACCGAATGTGTGTGTCTTAGCATCAAGTAGATAAACTCTCTGTGACAGATATATTGCCTCATTAATATCATGTGTAATCATGATAAATGTACGGTCAACCTTATCATCATAGAACAATTTAAGCAAGATGTCCTGCATTGATGCCTTTGATGCAGTATCAAGGCCGGAACTGTATTCATCAAGTATCATAATCTGAGAATCACCCGCAAGATTACGTGCTAATGAAACACGCTGTAACTGTCCACCTGACAATGACGGATATTGTGCCCATTTCTGCTCATGTCCTTCAAGTCCGACAAGTTTAAGGATTTCCATAGCCTTTGCTTCACGTTCCTCTTTGCCAACCCCTTTCATTTTCAATGGCAAAGCAACATTTTCAAGAACTGTCATCCAAGGAAATGAAGAATACTGTTGGAATACCATCGGAACATGTGTTTTCTCATCATAAGGCTTACCATACATCTTAACAACACCCTCATTTGGTCTTTTAAGCCCCGAAATCAGACGTGCCATTTGGCTTTTACCGCTTCCACTACTACCCATAATTGCGATAAACTGTCCTTCACCCTTAAAATCGGGGATTGAGAAATTCAATTTATCAAACAATGTAAAATCACCAAATTTTACTGTTACATTTTCAAAGTCGATAACATTAGGTGTGTTTTCAACTTCATATTCACCGTCATACTTCTTAGTAGGAACAATTGCACTTTCCTTACATTGCTCTCTAACCATTTCCACCTCCTTGGTCGTAATATCAGGCGCAACATGGCCTTTTAGCACAGAAGCAACCTCAGATGGTGAACATGCAACGGTTTCACCAAGACCTTTATCCGTAGTTTCGTTTACTGTTTTTCCAGCAACATCTTCCTTCAATATATTTGAAAATAAATTACCCATTTTAATTATTTTTTATATGGAAACAACTTCTTAATTAATTTGGCAAAAACAAAATCCTGTGCAAAGCCAATTGCAATAATCAGTACGATAAGAGCATATGCCTCTGGTATGTGTGACTGTCTAATCATGGTATTAATTGATGCGCCAAGACCTGTAATTTCCCCATCCTTATAAATCAACTCTGCTACGGTTACATATGTCCAACTGACAGCAAGCAAATCACGGCATGTATCAGCAACACCACTCGTTACATACGGCCAATATACATATCTGAACTTTTCCCAATTGGACGCACCCATTGTCTGAATTGTCTGAAGATATACATTATCCTTATCATTTTTCGGATTCTGCAAATCATTAATCTTATTGACAATTGCAGGAATGATATATACCATCAATGCAGCGGTCAAAAACCATACCTTCATGTTAAATGTAAGGCCGAAAATTGAAACGAATATAGAACTTATTGCCACAAATGGAAGAAACCTAATACTCGTTATGTACTTACTGATTAACAAGTTAAGTAACGGACATAAGGTGATAATAAAACCGATTGGAAGTGACAAACCGATTGCATATACATAACAAAGCAAATTCATTTTAAGGCTGAACCATGCATTACCAAACATATGATACTCACTTATCAGCGTCCCATAACTTCCAACTACCTTAAATGGGTCAGGAAGAATGTTAGTCGGTATAATTTCATTTACTGATATGAGATGCCAACCCAAGATGATAATGATGAATCCAACGACACTTATTATGATATTCTGTATTGTACCAAAGTCGCTTTCTCCACCAAATTTGAATAACTTTTTAAACATTGAAAGAATTTTTTTAGTTTAAAAATGGAGTGACCAACTTTTTAGTCAACCACTCCACCGAACTTATATTATATTTTGAAAAAAAATGAAATCACTCGTTAATCAACTCAAAATCAGTTGTACGGTAATTCTGATTTGCCCCCGTAACGCCATCAGCAAGAGCCTTCTTTGAACCATTACCAACAATGATGAAGCGGTTCTTGTCAAATCCATACTCTTTGATGAGATAATTGGCTACTGACTGAGCGCGTGCCTTAGAAAGCGGTACATTGACTACATCAGAACCTGTTGCATCGGTATTACCCTCAATTCGGATACGTGAACCATTGAACTGCTTTGCAATGCCTACGAACTCACGGTCAATTACGGCCTTAGCATCATTATCAAGAACATCACTACCACTTGGATAATCGATAGTCACCTTTTTGGTTGACATTGCTGCGGCTGTCTCAATCTCCTTTGTAGGTGCTGTGAATGTCTTAGCCTTTTCTGCTGACTGTTCACCCTTTACACCAGATGGGTCTGCCGTAAGTTCCTCGATAATTGAGCTGTCTGATACCTTATTCCATGAAAGTGGTGACTTACAGAGTTTAAGTCCTGCATATGTACGTGCCATCTTAGAATAGAGTTCCGAACCCTGTACGCCTGTATAAGATGCGTTCAAACCGAAGAAATTAGCTTCATCACCAAGTGTTACATAATGGATGTTCTTTGAACCGTCAATTGCAAACTGCTCGTCAGTACCATAGCCCTTAGCGAATGCCTTTGCTGCCTGCTCAACAGCCTTTGGCTCAGTATTCATCTTCACATTAGCCATAAGAAGTGCTGAAATCAACTTCTTAACATTCTCACGGTTTGAATCAAGATAAGACTGCTTCGCAATAAGTCCGTCACAAATAATGCTACTTGCCTGCTTGGTTGATACAAGAACCTTTGCGCCATTAACCGTTGCTACAATGTCTTGGTCATCAGGTGAGAACACTACCGCGGCATCACACTGTCCTGCCTTGAAAATTGCTGCTGCATCAAGACCACTTGCCACAATCTTAATATTCACCTTATTCGGGTCGATGTTAGAACCCATGTTCACCTTATCATAACCGATACCGTTAGTTTCAAGGGTGTTCAGAAGAAGTGTATGACTTGCAGTACCTTCAGAGCAAGCAACGACCTTACCAATAAGATTACCAACAGTCTGAACGTTCTTATTCACTACAATAGCATCAGCACCACGTGACCAGTTGGAAATATTGAAGAAACGTGAATCTGCCATTTCAGAACCCTCTGACATTTCAACGGGTAGAGCATCTGCCGTACAATAGATGATGTCAATGTCACCATTACGGAATGCTGAACGTCCTGCTTGGAAATCATCCTGAATGACAATCTTCAACTTAATACCGTAATCCTTATAGATGATACTTTCCTCATTCGGGTCAAGACCGTTGTTGAGATACATAAATGGAAGGAAACCCGCATAGGTGTTAGTTCCAACTGTGATTATATTCTTGTCACCTCCACCGAATACACTGGTGAATACACCCTTAGTGTCCTTACTTCCATCAGATGACTGTCCCATCCACCAAAGACCAAACACAATTGCTGCGACTACAAGAATAATTCCGCTGTACTTTACCCAGCTCTTTACAATAACTTTTGCCATAATTCTTTTTTTTTATTAATTTACTTTTTTGTTAAACTTTTATTTTTAATTCTCTCTTTCCAAATTTGGTAGTGCAAAGGTAATACAAATTTTCCACACTACCAAATAATTTTCGTTAAAAAATGTTAATCATCAGAATGTTTTGCAAGATACTCACTTACCAACGTCCATTTCTTAACCTTATAACCATCACGGACATACCATTTACCATCTTCATCGAAGAGATATTGCCATTCTTCACTAACACGCGGGCACTTATCGGTAAATTTAGGTTGCAAGTCTTTATATTGTTCATCACGGTCTTCCATTGCAACATAACCTGTTACATCAGAATCTACACTACTTGCATCGCCACCAAGAATGAGATTTAACACCTTATCGTAAGTGTCCCAATACTTCACAAGTGAAGTGCCAAGTCCCTCTGGGTAACTATCCCAATGTTGGTAGATTTCAGCATACTTCTTACTTAACTCTACTTCGAAACACTTGGTTTCATACTTATTAATTCTCTCTTTATCCTTAGTAAGATAAGTAGGATTAACCTTTACCTTTTTGCCGAGGTCCTCATCCTTAATCTTAATTACAATTGTTCCTCTTGTAGCCATATTATTAGGTAATTATATATTAATTGAAATAACTTCTCTTGGTAGGGGCTTTTTCAGATGTATTAACTTCAATTGGCACTTGTTCCTCATACCTTGCACTATTAAGTGAATTAAGGTCAAACATGGCCTTTTGATTCTCGATAGCCTTTGTCTTATATGTTTCCGTATTATTTGTACTGAACAAACCGTCAATACCCTCATTTTCATACTTCTGAAGCAACTGTGCAGCCTTTTCCGATGTTACACCGTCCTCAACACTAATCTGTGAGAGCAAACCACCGGTCTCGTCAATGACATTAGACATTTCACCAAGTCGCATAGAAATATCGTAAGCCATGTAGTCCATTGCATGAGTGAAGTCTTCCAAATCATCAGGATTACCCTTAATGATAGACATAATTGAAGAGAATGCCTTATGCTGTGCCTTAATCGACTCATATTCCTCCTTACGGTCATTAACTTCATTTTCAGTGTCAACAACAACCAAATCAGCACGCTCTTTCAACTTTTTAAGGATTTCCATCCATTTCTTTGAGTCTTCCAGTCGCTTTGACTGCCTCTCGACAGCACCTTGCAGACGTACTACCTGACGTTCTGTAACTTTTGCACGGTCAAGCATATTGCGCTGCTCATATTGCTTAAGCATACCAAGTTGCTTCTCCAATTCAACCTTTTTATCATCGACTCTACGTTGATTCTGCGTAATAAGACCCTTGATATTACCCATCTGTTTCTCGATTACCAAGATTTTCTCCTTCATTTCCTTAACCTTAGCCTCTACAATGGCAATTGGGTCAATTTCGATGACAAGACCTGTAATCTTACGCATAATAAGGAAATATACCATTGATACAGTTTTCCTAAACCTCTTATCCGAAATAAGGAATGCAATACCTGACAATACGGCCACAAGCATACCAAGTGTAAGGATATTGGTTGTCAGCGTAATAAGAAACGGCAAAATCTTATACAACAGTATAGCACCACCGGCCACAGCACCGCCAGCTACTACCAAGCCAAGTGTACCACCCGGCTTCTCCCAAGGTGAAATTTTAGTCTGTGAATTGTTTGTCACCATTAAATCATTCATGTCTTTCTATTCTTTTTTATTAGTTAATTAATCTTGAAGAATTGAATCAAGTCGTGCCTTATCATCCAAAAGTTTCTTAACAAATACATCAAACGTGTAGTTGAAATTAGCCTTCTTGATGTTATTCTCATTCTTAGCGTTCGCAATCTTCGTCTTCTGTTCAGCAACAAATTGAATCTTGTCTTGGAGTTTCTTTTGCAGTGTTACGATTTCCTCCTGTGCAGCTGTAACCTCATTTTCAGGATTCACAACATTCTCAACCCACTTTGTGTGTAGTTCCTCCAAACCGTTCTTTCGCTCATTCTCAAGAATCTTAACATAACTGTCAATACTGTCAAGTACAACCTTTTTAGTTAACTGTGGGGCAGTAGCCTTGATACTAATGTATGCTGTCATGAAACGAGCGTTCTCATCAGGAATAACAGCCTTAATTGCATCATTCTGTGCAGCCTTGGTAAGTTCAACATAGTCAGGTCCGGGAATATTACTTTCCTCTACAACATCACAAAGTTGTTCAAACAGTTTATTGTCAAGTTGTCCTTGAATTGTACCGTCTGAATTTACGACGGGTTGTCCGACTGTCGGTGCAGATTGAACCGGCGTTGCCATAACAGGTGAAACGATTGAAGTCGGAGGCGTACTCTGACCTTCATTTACTTGTCCCTCTTCGTCTTGTACTTCGACAAATGCACTTGCAATTGCCTTCAAAAAATTTCCTTTTGCCATAGTTTTTATACTTTTTACTTAATTTGTGTGCAAAGATACTATAAATTTTTAAAAGCACCAAATATTTTCTGTTAATTTTTATTAAATTTCTTCGCTTTCTTATATAATTTATATGTCACATATAAAGCCCATATACAGAACAGATATAAAGGTAATTCAAAAAATAAAAACCATTTCAGATTAAATCCAATAGTGCCGTAATGCCCAACGACTGCAAATAGAATTCCAAAAAATGCAAGAGTTAGAACAAGAGGTTTGGTAAAATCCTCAAAATGCTGATGTAAAAACCCGCCAATTAAATTAATTAATTTCATAATTATGTATATTATTAAAAACGATACAAAGATACTATAAATTTTACTAACCACCAAATTTTTAATGTTAAAAAATAATAAATACTATTTATATAAAATAAAACACATAAATAGTAACAAGATGGCAGATTATAAAAAACTTAAACCAATAATTCTCAAATGGGAAGGTGGTTATGCCGGAAATATTGATGGTATGACTTGTACTATGAAAGGCGTTACTCTCGCAACATTTCGAAAATACTTTGGAAGTCGTAAAAATTGTATTGACCTTAAAAATATTACTGATAACCAATGGGATACCATCTTTATAAATGGTTTCTGGAACAGATGGCTAGCTGACAGAATAGAATCTCAATCAATTGCTAATCTTCTTGTCGATTGGGTTTGGGCAAGTGGTATATATGGTATTAAATATCCACAACAAGTATTAGGAGTAACAGCAGATGGTGTTGTTGGTCCAAAAACACTTGCGGCAATTAACAACTATCCAAATCAAAAAGAATTATTCCAAAAACTATGGAACAGGCGTAAACGTCATTTTGAAAGTATTGCTACTGGTAGTAAATCTAAATTCCTTCGAGGTTGGTTAAATAGATTAAACGATTTCAAATGGGTCTGTTAAAATGAAGATACTTAAACTTACAACTGATAAAGGTCGATGGTCTTTTCTAGACGGATATCAAATATATGATTATGTAGTGTATTTGCTAAATGAGGATGATGTCAGAAAATATACTCTAATAGATGATGACGGAAATGTGATTTACAAACCGACAATAAACGATATCGTTTATCAGGAATTTTAAAAAGGTGGACTCTTAATTGAATCCACCTTTTGTTTTTTTTTATTACCACCAAATGTAATTCACATCTTGTACCCATCCACCAAAATCAATACCTTGGCGTTCATTACACCAATCTACACTCTGTGGTACGGCAATCTTAGCAGCTGGTTGTCCTTGTCTTGCAGTCATTTCAAGCCACTGGCCATTCTTATTTACCTCAAGTTTAATGTTCTGTGCATCTGTAATACCCTTAAGAACAAATGGAACGGCAGCATAGTCATGATGATTACCAACCTTCGTATTAACCATTTCCTTCACAGGAACACCAAACAATTTATGTACCTCCAAAGTATCAGAACCAGCAATACGAAGTGGCAATGTTCCACCAGCAGCAAGAAGTGAACAATATGCATTACCATTTTCGATATCAACGTCAATCACAACATCATTGAAGTCAAAGTCAGTTCCCTCTGATGCACTAAGGTCTTCTGCCATGATACGGAGTTTGTTGGAAGGAGGATTAGAACCATAACCAGGTACAATCTTTACAATCCAGTCATTATAAATTGAGTCACGTTGAACTTGCTCATTTGGATTCTTTCCTTCAGCAGAGAAGTCGAAGCCAACATAGTAAGCACCGTTAATCTTCTCCATTCTGAAATAGTAGAATACATTACCGTTATCAGTTGATGACTTATAACCAAAGCGGCTTGTTGAACTATTAACCATTAGCATGATACTTCCGTTTGCATTGTTAAAGTTGTTCACATGGTCATCATAATTTGTGATAACTGTTGCTTGATAATCATTCCAATCAGGATAAATTGTCTCTTCCTTACCCACCGGGTCATATGCACACAACCAATTCATCTGATTTCCGCCAACAACAGTTCCACCATTTCCTGCTGTATAAGATGCAGTTCCTTTCCAAACTTGCTGAACAAAGAAGCAATCCCAATCAACTAATGCGGTATATGTTCCATTACCCTTAACATTGAATACTTCAAGTACTCTATTAATCTCATCCTGTGTTATGTTCCGAGGAATTGTATAACCTTCAGATTCCCACATATTCGATTTAGTGTCAGCACCACGTGTTGTTGCAGTACTATTGCCAAAACCCCAAGTCTGATTACTTGCAGGCTCACCAAATGTTTTTACGAAAGCGGAATTGTACTTATCCGTCTCATACTTTCCATAGTCGTATTTCATATCATGACTACATGATGCGAAAACCATAGAAATTCCAAACAAAATTAAATAAAAAACTTTCTTCATAATTAATCTTATTTTAATGATTATTAATATGTTCAAACATTTTTAAGAGACAGTGGCAAGATATATTTTATCGGTACTTCTTTTGTTAACCACACGTCATTATTTGATATAAAGAATTGATATCCATCAGCATACATCGCTTTTGCATCTACTTTCAATACTTCTGGCGTACCATGTCTGCTACCAACTTTAATTGCAGTTTCTTTATCCGTAGAAAGGTGTACATACAATCTACTACCACTCAAAATACCATTTTTAAGTATTGAATCAACAAACCTTGATGCAGTTCCATGATATAACACATCCGGCGGAACACTTTCCTTTAATTCTACATCAACAGGTATTGAATGCCCTTGTCTTGCACGTATTTTACTTTTATCGAGATTGAATTCATACCTTTTTTTCTCATTAGTATCAGTTATTTCCTCCAACAACTGTTTTGTATAACCTTGTTCCTTGATAAGTTCCGAAACACTTCTCCAACCATTCTTATCTATAAGTCCGGCTTTAAAAGCATCCAAATCATGCCTAAGTAAAAACGCAAGGTGTTTACCTTTATTTATCAGTTCTTTCTTATTAGACATTATTTTTTTAAAGAAGTCAAAATATTATACAATACTTCATCACTGACGGATGTACCGAATAAATTAAGAAATCCGCCACTGTAATTTAGAATATTAATTCTTAAATCATTATAAGAGGTATCAGACAAATCCTCGTTATATCCACTTACAGAAACGAACTTGATTTTATTACCATCAAGCGTAATATCAACAGGAATCTTTTTAGTGTAGACTCTGTTGTCCTCTTCAAGCACATCAATTTTCTCAGTAGAAACACCATTCTCCAAAATAAGAGAATAAATCTCATTTAAAATATTTTCCCTATTCATATTAAATTAAATTGTTATTTCATTTTCACGCACAAAATTCCAAGAAATCTCTTCAGGAATATTATTCAACTCAACCCTAAAAGGTATTGATATAGCAGCCTTAACTACATTCTTTATAAACATGTATTCCCTTATAATCTCTTTTTTTCTTAACGGGTTCGACGGATGTATCCAAGGTTGACCTTTGAATGTCTTTCCATCTTTATCGCTATAAGCAATTAAATAACCGTATTTCATACACTAATTATAAATTTTATGCAAAAATACTACAAAAAACTGAGACAACAAAATAATCTCAGTTAATTTTTGTTAATCATTAAGGCTTCTTACCTCATATATTGTTAATAGCGGATTTCCCTTGATATTCTTAATGTATTTATCATAGAAATTAGCAACCCAATCCTTATCTGAAACTTGATAGGTGACTTCATCATAACCATCTTCGGTAACTACGCCATAGCACCAGAATGAACAAGAATGTCTGATGTATTCGTCCTTATCTTTGAAATTAAGGAAATATCCAAGTTTACCAATCATGTTCGTCTTTATTCTTTCCTCCTTTTCATCTTTCGGCTCATCATCATCTACGACAAGTTCCCATGCTCTCTTGTATATCTCAGTTTCCTTGTCATACATGTGTATTCTCTTCCAACAAATGTCATTGAACCTTGCTGAATATGACTTCGTTGCGTCATTAAGCCAAAACGGATTACTGAAAGGGCCTTCTTCATTATGATTTCTTAAACGATTCTCATAACACCTTTCAGCACGATAATGGGCATTTGGGTTTTCATCAGTCAATGCATCACCGGTTTCTTCATCATACTTACAACCCTTTGTGTAATACTGATAATACTCAAAATCACTCATTTCTTTAATGTTGAGATATAACTTCTTATAGTTATCCCTTTGATTCTCACTTATATTAAGGTCTTTACTTTCCAAAATTGTTTCAATTAATTTAAGAAATGACTTATGAAGATGCTCAGCATCATCCAATCTACATTTTACATGTTCTTCCACCTTAGTGTCGGCTGAATACTTCTTAATTAATTCCTCATGGTTATCACCAATCACTAATACTGTCCTAAATACACTCTTTGCCATAAAATTTCTCTTTATATATAATATATAATAAGGTATACGGAATTATCAATACAAGTCTATAAAATGGTCGTATTTTATGTTTATATCGAATATTTATTATTATATAACTGAATAACAATGAAACAACAAATAAGACTTACAGAATCACACCTACAAAAAATAGTGAAAGAAGTGGTAAATAAAGTATTGAAAGAGAAAATAAGTAAAGATGATATTACCGCTGAACCTTATGACGGAGCAAAACGTTTTGTCCCGATGTCAGATAAAGGAGAATTTGCAAGACGAGCTAGGCAACAACTAGCTTATTTTAAAAATACAGGAAAAACTGATAAAGAGGAAGCTCTAAAAAACAATATTAGAAATAGAAGACAACAAAATGGATGGACTTAATATAAATGGGTGAGCCTTAGTTGGTTCACCCATTTTGTGTCAACAAGTATATAATTCTGTTATTTTTTATCTCTCTCGATAAACCTATCAATGTTCTCTTCTACGAACTGCGCCTTAGCCTTAAGAATAACAGTTACGAAATCCTCACGGAACTCACCGGTAAATGGTGACTCAAAGATAGCAAGCGGCTTATCGTATGCACGGCGCAAAGCAATGGATGCACCAATCTCTTTGTTGTTACTGTCATCAGGATGACAAATCGAATAACCAATAAACAGCACCTTACGCTTCACCTTATTAACCTCCACAAGACGTGAAGAACCATAAGTCTCAAACGATGTAATATCGTCGTAATACGTAT
>Ga0326512_10001353_pt1 | contig 19175 bp, 30 predicted proteins | sample 1_2617_0518_D_FD_203652 | JGI IMG/M metagenome (GOLD analysis project Ga0326512, IMG submission 203652) | Bovine rumen microbial communities from UC Davis, California, United States - 1_2617_0518 | ecosystem: Host-associated > Mammals > Digestive system > Stomach > Rumen | place: USA... | reverse complement strand
ACCAATCAGCAGTCATTCACATGGGATGGCTATGTGTATGGTTTAGGAATTGATATTGTCGCACAGGTGAATTACTGACATGACAAAAGTAATTTGCATAGTGGCTGTTCTGATCGGTTATGCATTCCTCGGATACTTCAAAGCGAAAGCAAAAAAGGAAGAGGATCAGCTGATCGAAGAATGGCGGAAAGGCTTTAAATAAAACTATGTGTACTTACATTAGATATTATGGCGATGCTCCTCACTGTACTCATGAATGCGAAGGATGCATGTTTCATGAGGAAGAGGAAGAGCATTAAATAAAACTTTAACTCACAGTCTTGCAAGTTAGATCAGACGAGAATCCTCAGTAAATGGGCGGTTTTCAGACGAGAATAAGACGAGATTGCAAGTTACCGGCAAGTTAAAAAGCGCCCTCTGAAGGTCTGAGGATCGCCAGTGAAAGCTCGCCCACAGGATGGAAGTGAGAAAGGCAATCGTTAAACAAATATGGATAAGACAAAATCATTAACCATGGATGAGATCCAGGAAGTTCTGGATGAAATGCGTATTTAATACGGCATGCCTGACAAACAGGCTATTATGATAAGTAGAAATAACACGGAAGGCAGATCTGAAAAGGTTTGCCTTTTTGTGTTGAAAGGACAAGCATGGGGAAAAGCTACAATCAATTTAAGCGGAATACCCTCGGTCAGAAGGTTGACCTTGACGGGTACCCCGTACAGCAGAAGTACCAGTGTTGGGATGAAGCCAACAAGTACTTTATCTATATTGGCGGTAAGAGAATCCACTGCAGTAGAACTGGATACGTGAAGGACATCGCCAATCAGAGAGAGACAAACGGGATCTTGGATTTCTGCATCGACATCGGCCTGAAGGCAACTCTGCAGCCGGGCGACATCTGCATTTGGGGAGACTGCCCCGCATGCCCTACAAGCCATATCGCAATTTACGATCATGACAATGGGCAGGATGAGGTTTACTTCCTTGGGCAGAATCAGCCGTGGCCTTGGGTTAACATCTGGAAGCTTCCCGTACAGGGAATCATTGGTGTCTTCCGTCCGAAGATCTTTGCCAACGAAAAACCTGCAGTTAAGCCTGTCACAAAAGCACCCGATCAGTTGCTGACAGTAGGGTCTGAAATCGAGTCCTACGGCTTCTATGTTGAGAAGATTGACTATGAGAAGAAGTGGATCTACAACAAGTGGATCGGAGGGTGGATTCCTTGGAGCCTTGTTGACGAGGTCGATTCCCGTGACGGCAAAAAGGATCAGGTCCTGCATATTGGGTCCGGTGTTGCTCTGCATGGCAGATGGACTGTCGAGAAGGTTGATGCCAAAAACGACACAGTCAAACTCAAGGGCATGAACTTCTGGGTGAAATCCAGAGCGCTCCGTGAGGTAAAAGAGGGCAGATAAAGGGGAGGCGGTTGGCATAGGCTGACCGCTTTTTCTTTTTAGGCGAAAGGAGAAACCATGTGGCTGAGAAACTATAAAACAAAAGAACCGATCACAGCAGATCAGCTGAAGTACAAAAGCACAAGTGAAGACAGTGTGGCAGATGCACTGGAAGGAAAGGCGAATGAAGCGGACATTGAATCCCTGCTCCTCTATAAGGCAGGCGATACCTACAGCATCAACACAAACGCTATTTTCCCTGCATGTATCACTGCTTCTACCACCGTAGTCTCTATCGGAGTTCATGTCCCCAAATCCATGCGGGATGTAACACCTCGTCTGACAGCCCTTACGGGCGGTTTGAGAGGCCCCAGTGGAATGGTGAATGGATCTTCAGACTCAACGGATTGGCTCACACAGAGCGGAATTACGGCAACGCTGATGAAAAATGATGACTATACGGTCCGTGTGGATCTGACAAAGACATCTGCATTCACCAACGTGCCCAACAACACAACACTCTCCCTCAAGGGAACAATCGCACTCAGTTTTGAGTAAGAGGTAAACCATGGATATTACAGAATATGTAGCAGTTACAGTTATGGCTGCGGTGTGGATCATCATTCAGATCCTCAAGAAACCACTCTTTGAAAAGCTGAATGGGAATGACTATATTCCTATTTTTGCTGCGCTCCTCGGCATTGTGTTTGTCTTCTGGATTAACGGCGAGGTGACATTCCCGCTGTTCCTGGAAGGCATTGCGTCAGGCTTCTCAGCCACAGGATTTAATGAGGGGATCAACGGAATTCTGTTCCCTTCGGAGGAAGAGTAATGGGCGAAATCTGGGCATTCCTTTCTCCGCTTTACGGAGGCATTGTGTCGCTTCTGCTTGGTTTCTTTGTCGGAAGGGTGAAGAACATGAACAAAGATCAGAAGGCTGTAAAAAGCGCACTGGGCGCTCTCTTACGGCATGATATGTTCGACATCTTTGAAGAGTACGGGGCACAGGAAGAAGTCCCCGCAAAAATTAAAGAAGAAATTGAATCCTTATATAAGCCATATCACGCATTGGGATTCAACAATACCGGTACCAAAATATATGAAGAGATCATGTCCAAGAGGACAACAGTATAAGGAGGGCATATGCCTTTACTCAGAAATACAAATGCAACGATGACGGACACCGGCACATCGAACGGGAAACCCCGTACTACCTCTGCAGGCAATGCCGGTCTCCGGAAAGCTACTCCCGCTGCAAGGCTGAATCCGAATTCTCCTCTTGCTTCCTCTGCATCCAGTAACGTCAGAGACAAGTGGCTTCAGAACCTTCGTGACAGAGGTCTTCAGACAGCAGACACAGCAACAAACACGGACACTGATACCTACTCCAGTGGATCGGGTGGTGGTGATGGCGGTGGCTACAGAAACAGAAGATCGTCCCGCTCCTATTCAAGCGGAGGCAGTGGAGGCACGGCTGTAGTCGCAGATCCGCAGGCAAACGCAAACAATCTCGCTGCCCTTGCTGCAGCACTGCAGGCTCAGAAACAGGCAAGACTGGATGCTATCAACGCAGCAAACTCTGCTCTTGATCAGCAGGCAGAAGCCATGAGAGGCAGATATGCGAACTCTCTGCTCGCACTGGGCAATGACTATCAGCAGTTAAGGAACCAGGCTGAAGCGAACCGTTACCGTGCCATGTACAATCAGCGTGAAGCACTGGCAAACAGGGGTGCTCTGGACAGCGGTGCAGGCAGGCAGGAAACACTTGCCATGAACACCGGCTATAACAACAATCTCAACAGAATCAATCTGCAGGAAGCAGCGGAAAGAGCGAACGTACAGAACGCTATCGATCAGATGTATGCCAATGTCGCACAGCAGAAGGCTACAAACATGAGCGAAGGTCTGAACGACTACAACTCCGCACTGCAGAACCTTATCAATGCCGAGTACAGCGGATACACTCCCGAATCCTCCACCTACTACCAGCAGGCGCTTGAGGCACTGGGGCAGACAACACCGACCGCACAGGCGACCGCTACACCGGCAAGACAGCAGAATGTGAATGATAATGCCTATCTCAGATATCTGAGGGCAATGGGGTACAACGTATGAGCAGATACGACAAATTAAGAATGGCCTCATGGAAGACCAGAAAGTCAGAGTCAGAGGATAATGCGCCGGGATACAGTAAGGGAAGCAGAACGCTCAGCAATGGGACAACAGCATATAAGCGTAGTAACCCCGATCAGCACAAAGCCGGGAGAGACGGCATCAGTATTACACAGCGCATGAAAGGCTCGACATACAATGGCGGTCAACGGCGCTCAAATATCGATGCGGAACAGAAGGCTGTGGTCAATGGGCATCTTGTGAGAAAAAGGAACCCGACCGGCAGGCCTGCAACAGCCACAAGAAGAGGCGCCGGCATCGGTTCAACCAAGCCTCAGCGAAAGAAGTAATCCAAGGAGGAATCAGTTGTGTCCAAATATGATCTGATGAAAAATATCGCAAAGAAGAACAGTTTCAAAAACACGGCTGATTCTTCCAAGGTTTCCAAACCAAGTCAGACACAGACAAGATACACGGATACCGGCACGGGCGGGCAGACCAAGAAGATCACATCGAATCCTCAGAAGTCTACCGCCACGTACTGGCAGGCTACACAGCAGTCCGCAAATCAGCAGGCTACAAAGCAGAAGACTGTGCGGAGGAAGACTCTTACTGGATCCATGAAGAGACAGGCACAGGTCGCTGAAAAAGAAAAAAGGAATAAGTATGCTGAAGCCACAAGGAACGCAAAGAAGTTCGATCCGAATGCACAGCAGGATTATTCCCAGTTCAATGCCGGTGTAAAGGCGATCATTCCTTCCCTGTTCTCAAAGAGGACTGTGGCAAGTGAGATGGCAAACTACACCAACAGGAACCGTAAGCAGATTGCGCAGGACATGGCAGGCAGACAGAGACAGGCAGGCTATGCGCAGAGTGCTGTCGACAAAGCCAATGCGGATATCGCAGGCAACGATCTGACCAAGACATTCTCCGATCTCGGTATGAAAGGTCTTGGCGGTATGACTTCCAGTGTCGGCGGTCTGATCAGAGGCGGGTCTAACCTTGTGCAGGGCTATGCCGGTCTGACTGGTAACCAGGATCTTGCAAGACAGGCACTCCAGTTTGACCGCAACCTTGGCACGGAAGAAGCAATCGCCAATATCAACAGGAATAACTCACAGGCAAACACTTTCGCCGGGCAGATTGCTGAGTCTATCGGCGGTATGATCCCGACCATCGGCGCCAACCTTGTGGGTGGTTTTGCCGGTGTAGGCGAACAGGCAGGTCTTGGTCTTATGGGCGCTTCTGTATTCGGTAACTCTGGATCGGAAGCATTCAATAACCTGTCTGAAGATGGTGAACTGTCACAGGCTGACGCTCTCAGAGCACTGGGCTATGGTGGCGCATCTGCAGCACTTGAAGTAGGGACAGAAAAGCTTTCTGATTTCATCCCCGGCTTGGACACATTTGCATTCACAAATCCTGATCATCTTCTTGGACAGGCAGGAGGTGAAGCGCTTGAAGAAATGGTCTCCAGTGCACTTGAACCGTTTATTAATCCTCTTGCAGATCAGAACGTGCAGAACGCACAGCAGTACGGAGAACAGATCGATGCCAACACATGGACACGGGAACACTGGCAGGACATCCTTGAATCCGGTCTGCTTGGTGCAGGAACTTCACTGGCTATGGGAGCACCGGCAAATGTTCGGAATGCTGTTGAGAACAGATATATCGACAGCCTCGCTGAATATAACAGGCAGAACAACGCAGGCGTCCCGGAAACAAATGACTATACCGTGAGCAGTCAGACTGCAGACGTACCGTTCGATCAGTTCTATTCTGATAGCCTTGATACCGCACCGTCACCCGGCGAAGAACTCGAGCCGACCGAGGCCACTCTCACAAAGAGACAGCAGAAGGCGGTTGCTGATGAGTACAAGACCGATGAGATCAAGCCCGTAGATACACAGGAAGTGGTCACACCGGAACCGGAGTACGAAATTCCCGAAGACTATCAGCCAGATCTGTCCGATGAGGATACGATCTCTGATGGCGAATACAGAGCCACAGACGAGACTTTCTCTGACGATGATATTGAATACGTTCCGACCGGAGACACTGATGTGGACGCTGTAGGACGGCTCAAGGCAGTAGGAGAAGCAGACCCTTCCAATACAAGCAGAATCGTAGGGGCCTACAACGATGGCATCGCCGATGTGATCGCCGACCTCGACAGCATTCCTGGGGATGTTAAGTCTGACATGTATGATGACATGTTCATAAACGGCGAAGATGTCACACAGGGTGCCGAAAAGCTTTCCGAAACAAGAGGAAGCGGTGTCTCACAGGAGTTCATTACTGACGAGTCTGCACAGGAATACGGTTCAAGGGTCAAACAGCGTTCAAAAGACGTTGTCTATCAGACGACAAGCCTTAACAAAGTGACCGCTTCTGCCAAGGCTAAGTATGATCAGATGGGCGAGAACAGTATGTATGATGACTGGATGTCCAGAGAGCCGAAGACAGACCTCCTCACGAAGTTCAGAAATGGCATCGGCACTGACTATGACACGGCAGTATTTGTCGCTGAAGGCCAGTACCTCGCAAATCAGATCGAACTGAGGAAGGCTGACATCATCAAGAAAGCGGGAGACTCCAATGCACAGGTAGAGTCTTTCACTGATTCAAGAGGAAATACGTCTTACAGACTGGTTGATCAGAACGGTAAAGCGCTGACTGGAGAGCAGGCAGATGCAACTGTAAAAGATCTGACCGAAGCCACATCAAGACTGGATGCAATCTACAGGAGACTGAACAATATTTCCCATAATGCCGGTCTCTTACTGAGGCAGTTCTGGTTTAAGCGGATGTCCCCTGGCGCACAGATCAAGGGCATTCAGGACAATGTTAACAAGATCAATGATGAACTTAGGAAGAAGTTCCGTAAGAAGATTGAGAGTGGTGAGGTATCGCCCGTCACCCTTAACGAGAACACGGTACAGGATTATCTCCGGGCAACGACTGAAACAGAGAAGGCGCAGCTGTTAGATCAGATGGCAGAGGAAATCGCAGCGCAGGTTCCGCATACCCTTGCGGAGAAGATCGATGCATTCCGCTACAACAACATGCTGTTCAATCCACTCACCTTCGTCCGTAATACTGTCGGCAATGCTGGGCAGGCACAGATCGCCAAGTCCAAGGACCTTGTGAAGTATTACATTGAGTCCTTGCTGAAGATGTCCGGCGCAGTCAGATACAACAATCTCGACATGTCACAGGCAACAGATTCTGATCTGTACAATCATACAGAGAAGACAGCTGGTAAAACTATTTCCTCTGATTTTGCGGAGGCCAAGAAGCACGGCAACGTGAAGAAGTATCTCAAGGCACAGGGTTATACCGGCGATGCACTGAGAGACATCTCACGGTTCAAAGGGCAGACCTACAACCTTGGCATGGTTAACGGGGTCCTCAACAGCAGAATGAATGAGATCCTCGCAAATACAGCCAAGGAAGCGGGTTACACCGTTAATAACGGAACCCTTGTTGATAAGAACGGCAATGCTATCAGCGACAAGGCATACAGGGGACTGGTAAACGACTCATATAATAAGGCGAAAAAGCAGTGGCTTTCTTCTGACTCGCTGAGATCTGCCAGGGTTGACAGCGCAGGCAGAGGCAAGCCCGTAAAAGCACAGCGACAGCTTTTCCAGAATGAAGGCTTCGATATTCTCAACGCTGAACACACCAGTGTTGCCGGCATGTTGGATACATCCACATCAACCGATGACGCATGGCGCAGAGCATATAACGAAGCAAGAAGACGGAATGTATTCAGCAATAGAAACATCTTCGGCAAAGAGCAGAACTGGAAGAGCCATGTCATTGATTACTGGATGAATGAGAACTGGTTTACCGGTGACGATGGCTTCCTCAGAAGAGGATACGCAAGAGCAATGTCCCGGATGCTTGATGCCCAGGGCTACACAGCAGAAATCAGTGACGGTGAAATCCACCTGCGTGACCGGAAGGGGAACCTTGTCGATCAGACAAAAGCAGACGATGTCCTCAGACGGCTGAATACAGACGCAAAGCAGGAAGCACTGGAGAACACCTACCACGATGTGAACAAGCTTGCTGATACCCTCAATCAGATCAGCAGAGACAATCCAGGGATGAAGCTCATTCTTGATGCGCTGATGCCGTTCACAAGGACTCCTATGAACATCACCCGCAGAGCCATTGAATACTCGCCTATTGGTCTGTCGAAGTCTATCATGCAAATCAACAAGGTTAAGTCCGGTCAGATCTCTGCAGAGACATGGCTGAACAACATCGCAAAAGGCACTACTGGTGCCGGTGCCATGGCTATCGGATGGTTACTTGCTTCTATGGGGTACCTGAGAGGCACTGGCGATGAGAAGGATGAAAACGTGACCAGGTACGAAAAGGACCGTGGTGTGCAGGACTACTCTGTTCAGCTTGGTGACTGGTCAGCAACCCTTGACTGGGCTGCGCCCGGTATTGCTCCGTTCCTTCTTGGCGCTGTCATGCAGGAAATCACAGATCAGTACACACCAAGAAAAGGCGAGGGTGTTCTTAAGGGAGCGTGGAACCTTGGCAGTAATTATGTTGAGAATGTCGGCGCTCTCTTCCAGCCGATTGCTGATACCACAATGCTTTCCGGTCTGATGGATACACTCAGCGCCTTTGGTGAGGAGAAAGATACCGTCAAGGAAGTGCTTTCAACGGCTGCAGAAAGCTATGTCAGGCAGTTCACTCCGACACTTGGTTCCAAGATTCACGGCATCTTTGATCCGACCAAGTACTCCACATATTCAGACAACTACTTTGAAAGACAGTTGAGAGCATCTGCGATCAACATGAGAGTATTGGACTATGCGATTACCGCAGCTACCGGAAAGACGTTCCTTCAGCCACAGCTTGATGCCGAGGGACAGCCTGCACAGACACAGGACTATGGTCTTGGCATGGCGGGAAGGGCAATCAATAACCTTCTTAACCCAGCCACAGTGAAGCAGAACACCATGACTGATACAGATGACGAACTGCTCAGACTGTACAAGTCCACGGGGAACTATGGCATCCTGGCAAGACAGCAGTACTACATCAACAACACGAATTTCACTCCTGAAGAGCGGTCTGAGTTTAATCAGTACTATCTGCCGGAATACAGGAAAGCTGCGGAAGAGTTCATCAATTCACCGTCCTATAAAAATATGGATGATGATGAAAGAGTCTCCGTACTGAATGCGATGTCAAAACATCTGAAGACAGAGGCAGGTGTGAAGTACCTTGGCAAGGTCGTTCCGAATGCCAGTGAATCTCTTACAGTCAGAGACAAGGCATGTGATTTCGCAGTGAGCAAGGGTGTCACCACAGCCAAGTACTACCAGTACATGAACACACCGTTCGTGAAGGATAAGGACGGCAACACGATCAGCAACACCAGAGCCATGCAGATCCGTGCTCAGATGGAAGCAGACGGCATCTGGGATGATATCGTGAAGGCGATCAATGACGGACAGTTTGAGGCTAAAGACTTCAACCTTACCAAGCCGGTCGTCAAATGGGGCACATCACAGTTCACATACAACTACGATCTGATGCAGAACGGATCATACACAGGCAAATATTAAAAAGAAGGGGATGCATGCATGTGCGTCCCCTTTTCTTCATTTTTCTACAAAAGCAAATTTCTCAGCGGTGCAGGATATAGCAGGAATTAACCGTAAATCCGTCTGAAATGCACCATATAGCAGGAAATTTTATTATCTGTGTACACCGCCATGTATACGAAATTCAGCCAAAACCCCAGTATTTATCGGCACTTTTACGATTTTCTTCTACCAATTTCTGCAAGTGCTTCCCGCTTCTTTTCCTCGTTTGAGCGGGCATATGTACCAATCGACATGTCTGTATTGGTATGCCCCATCAGTTCCATGACCGTGCGAGGGTCAACGTTTGAGGTGATCATGTCGGTAGAGAACTGGTGACGCAGAGAGTAGATGCTGAACTTATCTTCGATGCCAAGATCATGGAAGGTACTGGAGATGTACCCACTGGTGAACAGGTTGCCTTCCCACTTGGTGAAGATGTATTCATTTGCTGACATCCCCATGGCTCCCTTTAATGCCAGTTCTGCAGTGAGGGTGAGCGGGATCTGTCTGACACTTGTCTTGTTTTTTACGGCGACCACTGCCGGTCCACTCTCATCAGATCCGTACTGACAGTTGACTGTGATCGTCCGGTTTACAAAGTCAACATTGGAGCGCTTCAGAGCGAAGACCTCTGCCGGGCGAAGACCGGTCTGTCTGCACAGCACGATCATGTATGCGAGGAGATCCATGTTGAACTGGGTGGACTCCCGATCAGAGTGATTCCGCAGCATCTTCAGAGTCTCATCGACCTGCTCATCCGATACCTCTTTAACTGTCCTCTCGTCAGGATAGTACCGGCTCTTGGGAACTGTGACTTCCTCTGTGATATTGGCGCTTACTGCTCTGAGTTTCCTTGCTGTAGAGAAGATGCTCTTCCAGATACCGAAGACTCTGCCAATCACTTCATCGGATCTTTCTGTTCTCATAGCATTGAGTGACTCTTCGATTTCCACAGCAGTGATGTTTTTGATCGGGCGCTCTCCGAACTGAGGATAGATATAGTTATTGTAGTTGGAGTAGAACACTCTCTTTGATGAGGCGGGCATGTGCTTCTTTGCCACATAGATCTCGGTGATCTCATTCACAGTGAAGTTGGCATCAGACTGGAAGCCTGTGGTGGCAAGCTCCGCTCTCTTGATATCTCTGTGCCTGCAGGCTGCGTTCATACATTCAGCCACCGATGAGTAGTCAGCCACATTGAATGTCTTGGAGTATGTTTTCGTTTCTTCTGAAAATTTATAGGTAAATCTTACAGTAATATATGTTCCTTTCCCTTTGGATTGAACAGTAATGTACTTCTCTTTTCTGACTTTTTTTGCCATAATTTAAATGTCCTCCATATGATAGGTAGCGTGGGGTATACCATCGTGTTGTAGGCTGAAATTGTTCGCTTCATAACTAAATCCTTTCAAGCATTTGACGGAATTAGGGGTGCTGACCTGCCCCTTTTTTCGTTGAGATATGCTAATATAGAAAAGGATCTCCTACAGATTTGGTCGTTTGTGGTAATCCATATTTCCCGGTTGTTCCAGCAGCCGGGTTTTTTTGTTTTATAGACCAAGCAATGTGCGGATCGCCAACTGGGTTTTCTCATCCGCATTATTGAAAGCGTCTATAAGACAGTCGTCAAAGGAAGGTGGTTCATCCCATCCCATAAGATGTTCAGGAGTAGTCTGCAGAGTAATCGCCAGTTGCTTTACTACATCAATAGGAACCTTTTCTATGTCACCGGATTCCCATCTGCTGATCGTGGACTTGTTTACACCAATCGCATCAGCGAGATTCTGCTGAGTCATCCTGAGTTTCGCCCTCTGTTCTTTAATAAGATAGGCTGTTTGACTTCGGCTTTTCATAACCTCTTTCCTTTCTACATATAGCTTAATCAAAAAATTGCAAAAAGGCAACAATTTTTGTTGACAACGTGTAACGAAGTGGTATTATGTAGACGTGGGATGCAAAAACGCAACTCACGAAAGGAGGAACAATGAAGACAGAACTTCTCAAAGAAGAACTGGCGAAGAAGAAAATGAATCAGAGAGACCTTGCGAAGCTTGCCGGTATTACTCCCGCAACAGTTTCACGCATCCTCAACGGTCAGCGGAGCTGTACTACAGAGATGGCGAAGAAGATTAAGAACGCTCTGAAACTCAGCCCCACAAAGGCAACCAGTATTTTTTTTGAAGACTAAGATGCGGAAATGCAACAAAAGGAGAAATCATGGAGAAAACAAACGACCTGGTATTCACCACCGAGGAAGTAGCCGAGAAGCTGCGGACTCACCGCAACATGGTTGATCGACTGAGAAGAAACGGACTGATCAACGGCATCAAACTTGGCAAAGGCTTCATCTACTCAGCGGTAGAGATCAACAGATTTCTGGAACGCTATGCAGGTGAGGACTTGAGCAATGACTCATCACAGAAAGAAGCCAAAGAGAAAACAGAAAGGAGATCTTAACATGGCAGACATCGAAACAAAACCCACCGTAACAATCTCACTGGAAGAGTACAAGGAACTGGTACTGAAGGCAGAAGCAATCGACAAGAACGACATGATCGTGGATGCGATTCACCACCTGCTCCTCAGAAGCGGAAAGCTTGTCGAACCCCACTCCTATGAAGAAACCGCATGCGGGATCTCAATTGAGTACACCAACAGCTTCGCAAAGGATCTGATCATGATCCTCTACACCATCGCCCCGGAAGAACTCTTAGAGCTTACCGGCGCAATGAGCACAAAAAAGACCATGCTCGATCTGCTCAATAAGATGAGGAAAAAGACAGACGAGGCTGACACCGAAGAAGAGAAAGAAGAGGAAGCCGAATGACATCCTGGATTGCAGTAGCAGTAGTCCTGCTCTCCGTAGTGGTGATCGTCCTTGTTCATCAGGAACAGGTGAACGAAAGAAACATCCTCGGCTTATCTGAAAAGCACAACAAGCTCGTGGATGCGTGCAAGCAGGACAGCACAGATCTTCATACCAGTCACTTCATGCTGCAGAGCATGGTCAATAACCACCTTGCAGAACCGACCCCCACCGATGAGATCAAAGAGATCTTTGAAAGACTGGATAAGATCGTGGAAGACATCGCCCGGATCGACAGGGATGAGAAAGACCTGAGAACCTACTACGTCAACTATCGTGAACCGGCGCCTCTGGAACTGACTGAGGAAGAGAACGAATTCGCACTGCCGTTCCCCGGCGATCCCATCCCTATCATCACAGAAGACCCCAATTACTTCACAGAATCTGAACAAATGGAAGGAGAAGAAGATGGCAACACAGAAGCCCACTGAAGAAGTGAAAGAAGCCCCCAAGGAGATCGACTACTCCAGTTGGAATCTCTTTAAGAAATTGGCTGAAGCAAGAGAGCAGGTACGCTCCATGCTCGGCAAGAAGTCCGGTAAGAATCAGAAGGTAGGATGGTCCTACTTTGAACTGGAAGACATCATCCCGCCGATGCTCAAGGTGTTCAACCGCATCGGTCTGATCGGAATCGAAGGACATGAAGATCCTGTGATCGACAAGGATACAGGAATCACGCTCACTCCCGAAAGATACACGCTGAAGATCTACAACACGGACCGCCCGGAAGATAAGCCGATTGTCTTCACAAAGAAGTGGGGATCAGCCAAGACACAGAGCCAGCTGGATATCCAGGCTATCGGATCTGAATCAACCTACATGCGCAGATACCTGTGGATGGATGCACTGGAGATCGTTGAAGGCGATCAGGTAGACAGTGTCGCAGGTATGGAAGGAACACAGCAGGCACCGAAGAAGCCCCGCATGGCAACAACTCCGCAGCTTCAGATCCTCAGAAAGAACTACCCCGATCCCACAGCAGTATTCCAGTGGGCAGGAGTCACCAAGTGGGAAGATCTCACCGCTGAATTAGCTTCACAGATCATCGCAAAAAAGAAGCTCGGACAGGAAGGGGGCATTGATCTGAATGTTTGATATCACGATCAAAGACGGACAGTTCGTCCAGACAGAACAGGCACAGCTGGCACTCACTGAGTACAGAGCCAAGAAACTCACCATTGAAGAAATGAAGGATGACATGAAGGAACTGGACGATGCAGTCATGCAGGCTATGAAGGATGCCGGCATCAAGAAGGCACAGATCACAGACTCCGAAGGGCACATTCATACCTTCACGATCAAGGACGCATCAGTCCGGTACACAGCAGACACCAAGAAGATGAAGGAAGACAACATCTTTGAGGAATACATGAAGCAGACCAACGTAAAGGAATCACTGCTTCACTCTGAATCACATGATTGAGTTCTTTCCCGAAGATCATACCTATCAGGTAGATGGCATATTAACTCCCTCAGTAACCACTCTGATAGGGAACATCTGGATTCCCCATAAGTATGACGGCATCAGTAAGACGGTACTCAGAAAGGCAGCTGACTATGGGAACAGAGTCCATGAACTGATCGAGAACGCTGACAAGGATCTTCCCGACTGGTATGAAAGAGCCTCGGAAGAAGGCAGAGCGCTCAAGAACTACCTCAGGATAAAAGACAAATACGACATTCAAGTAGCTTCGTGTGAAATACCAGTCGCATTCATCGGATCAGATGGCTTGCCGATGTTTGCAGGGATGTACGACATGCTCGGAACAGTGAATGGGAAGAAGTCAATCATTGATATAAAGACCACTGCGAAGTTTGACCAGAAGTACCTGGCTTACCAGTTGAGCCTGTACAAGATGGCGCTTGAGCAGATGGATCAGACCCTGCAGATTGAGGAAGGCTACTGTTTGCACTTACCGAAGAAGGGATATGCAAACTTAATCCCGGTACCCTTCCTCGATCCTGAGGGATTACAACGGGACATACGGATATGGCGAAGCCAAAAGGGAAGTCAATTCTGACTGACACAAACGACCAAAGATGCTTTTACACAAGAAGGCCAACCACGGAAGTCCACCACGTGATGAATGGCACTGCAGACCGCCCTAAAGCTGATGAGGATGGTCTCTGGATATATGTCACAAGGTCCAGGCATGAATGGCTGCATAACACTCCCGATGGGAAGAAGGAAATGAAGCGATTGAAAGCACTGGCGCAGAAGAAGTATGAGGAAACCCATACACATGAGGAATGGATGAGGAGGTATCACAAAAACTATGTCGATATTTCAGGGTGATTTGCTAACAACTATTGAAACGCTGAATGCTTCACTCAATGAGGCGATCACAGCTTTCTACAAAGCCGGTGTCGAACTGGCAGAGACCGAATCAGACTACTCCATCACTCTGCGCCAGAAGGCTTTGATCGAGAAGGACTCCGGTGTGAGCGTGACATTCATCGATAAGTTTCTGAGAGGAGACACAGAAGTTGCAGAGAAGCGCAAGAAAAGGGACATTGCCGAAGCTAAAAGGGACACGCTCAAAGAGAAAATCAACTCTCTCAAATTGCAGATACGTGTCGTGGAAGCTCAAGCCGAACGTGAATGGTCAGCTAGATCAAGTGACTATTAAGGACCGGCTGACAGGTCTCAACGATTACATCAATGCGGAGCGGACGAACAAGTTCAAAGCAGCCAAGATGAAGACAGAAGCCGAGGACATAGTTACCCTGGCACTGCTTCGGGCAGAAGAACTTGGAACCCTGCACAGCCATGACAACCCATGCGAATTGTGGATTACATGGGTAGAACCGAACCGGCGCAGGGATCTGGATAACATCAGCTTCGCTACCAAATTCATACAGGATGCCATGGTGAGAGCGGGAGTCTTCCCGGATGACGGAAGCAAATACATTCAGCTGCTTCACCATACCATCGCATTCGACTCAAATAACCCAAGGATAGAAATCACAATCAGAGAAAGGAGATCCCATGAAGGTTAAAGAAGTATTCAAACAGACACTGGACAAGATGCTGAAGGACGGAGAGTTCGACAAGCTGATCGCTTACACCGATGTGAAGACAGAGAAGAAGGAGATCGAAACATATAAGAAGGCGCTTGAGCAGTACGGCGCAGAGAAGCTCCCGATCTTCTTCCTGATCATGAATGCTAATGCCCCCATCCTCAAGGACGTTGTCTCCATCATGATCGGAGCAGACGATGCTGAATAGGGCAGTCCTCACCGGCAGGCTGACAAGGGATGTTGAAGTGAGGCAGACCCAGTCGGGATTGTCTGTAGCTTCCTTCACCCTGGCAGTCGATGCCGGTAAAGATAAGCCTGCTGACTTCATCAACTGTGTCGTATGGAGACAAGGCGCTGACTTCCTCGGACAGTACTCCCACAAGGGAGACATGATCGGGGTGGACGGCAGAATCACCACACGCTCCTACGATAAGAATGGTCAGAAGGAATATGTCACTGAAGTAGTGGCTGACAAGGTCGAAATCCTCGCCCACAAAGGCGATAAACAGCAGGCAGGTAATTCCCCTGCTCCACAGCAGAATCGCTCTCAGACTGACTGGAATCGGTCTCAGACGTACAATCAGCAGTCATATCCGGAAGAAGATTACGGTGGCGGTATCGTCATCAACTCAGACGATCTTCCTTTCTAAGATCGACAGGCTGCGCTCACAGGCCAAGGGGTTTGTCGTTGTAAATCTGAATGCCTACGGCAACTCCTTGGTACCTGATGAGGTAGTAAATTCACTCGGTGCTCCCACCACCGCTCGACTGCTGTCGGTAATCATGGGAGAACCGGTGGCAGTCTACAAATGCCAGGCAGGGTTCTGGATAGCAAAGAGGTGAACATGGGAACCGGTTGGATCAGAAGCTATAGATCACTGTTGGAATGGGAATGGTGGGAAGACCTCAACGTTTCCCGGCTCTGGATCACTATTCTTCTAAGCGTGAATTATGAGCAGAAGAGTTGGAAGGGGCAGGTCATTGAACCCGGGCAGATGGTAACCAGTTATGCAAGCCTTGCAAAGAAAAGCTGTTTATCAATTCAAGAAGTCCGCACTGCTTTGAACAAGCTGAAATCAACAGGCGAAATAACATACACAACAACACACAAAAATACGCTGATAACTGTAGTAAAATGGGCAGATTTTCAAGGTGATGATCGTTCTATCAACACAGTCAGCAACACAATTATCAACGAACCATCAACACAGAATCAACACAGTACCAACACAGTACCAACACAGAATCAACAACAACTAAAGAAAGAAAGAAATAAAGAAGGTAAAGAAGGAAAGAAAGAAAGAAATATATTTATCAAGCCTACGCTTGAGGAAGTCACCACATACATCAATGAAAACATGTTCTGTGTAGATCCAGATACCTTCTATGACTACTACGAAGCGAACGGATGGACGATCAGTGGCAGAAAGATGAAGGACTGGAAAGCTACAGTACGGAACTGGGAACGAAGAGAGCAAAAGAACAAACGACCAACACATAAGGAGAGAGCATTCTAATGGAGAAAGCGGAGACAAGAGCAGTGCTGATGGGTTTAGCAGAACTCTACCCAAGCAGTTTCTCAAAGCACACTGATGAAGGCACGTGGTTTGTCCTTGAGATGTGGCACGACATCTTGAAGGATGAGGACGCACGGCTTGTAAAGGCTGCAGTCAGAGCGTGTGTCTCGGATAACGATACAAACTTCGCACCGCCTATCGGTCAGATCAGAGCCAAGATGAAAGAGCTTGCCGGTGTAGGTGGCACCACAGCAGAACAGGCATGGGAAACAGCACGGAGCTTCTGGTCAAACATCGGATCAGACAATGCCTGGGAGATTGAAGAGGAATGGAGACAGTTACCGGAAGAGATCAGACGGATCTACACACCGGCAGACATGGTAGAACTGGGATTCCATACATCCTCAAGAGACATCACCACATTTGAGAAACCTAAGTTCATGAAGCGGTATGAGGAGATCAGACAGCAGAAGCTGAGCCTCGATCTGCAGACCAAGAGCATCACACAGCTGGCATACGAACAGAACGGAGTGCTGATGCTTGCTGACAAACAGGAAAGGAAGGAACTGACATATGGACCTGATGGATCTCAGCCCGCTTAATGCGGAGACTCCTTCCTGTGTGGCAGATCTTGCCAGTGACGAGGACAGGAAGAAGGGCATTCGTGATATTCACTACCTCAGCACATATCCTGCCTACCCTTGGACATTCGACAGGCGGGAAAGATCAAAGGAAAACGCAAAGACATTCTGCGATATCGCAAAGCAGAGCGGAGTGATGAGAACGGTCCGGGCAGAAGATAAAAAGCAGGAGCCACTCCTCACCTACAGCCAGTGGGTAGAGAAACATAAGAATGATCCAGGTTGGGTAAACAACTTAGAAGGGAACATCACAAAATGAGCGGACGTATGCAGACAACCTATGAAGAACAGGGACTGAGACAGATGAGATTCCCGAAGGACAGAATCGCCTTCCTCGGGACGCAGACAGCAGTCACTGCTGATCAGGCGGTCATGAACAAATGGTCCAGAGGGTGGATCGGGATTGAGCAGGTATGCAAGGATATCGCATACAACAATTTCCTCGACCAGTACTTCCCGGACGGAAAGATCCCAAGAAACATGATGATCAATGAGTTGAGGATCTGCGGATGGCTGGTAGAAACGGAGTAAAGAAGTTCGACCGGCAACAGATCTTCCGCATGCACAACAGCGGATATAACTCAAGAGAGATAGCTGAAGCAGTGGGAGCTGCAAGACCGGATTACATCAGACATATCCTCGCCGAGGCAGGGCTTGAAGAAGTCAGACAGAGCGGTAAGTACGTAGACGAAGGAAAGATAGTAGCCTTGCGGAAAGCAGGGTGGAGCATATCAGGAATCGCATTCGATATGTGCATGAAGAGAAAAGAAGTGGAGAAGATTCTATATGAGCATGACATACCTTGAACTCCTGCAGAGAGTAGCAGAGGACACACAGCCGAAAAAAATCAGAATCATGAACAAGACATACACGTGGGATGGTGTTGACTACACAAATGAAGCGGGTTCCAGTCTTGCAGAAGATATGGGCAGTTGGATCGTGAATGCCCATGCAAAAGCAGACATCATCGAAGAGGTAGTTCCGATCCTCACAGAAGAGGAGACAGAACTCCTCAGATGGGTTGACTGGATCTCCGGCTATCAGATCAAGACGGTGCAGAAGATCCAGTTCTCGCAGGATGATCAGTTCACGTGCGAACGGCTGGTAGTCAGATACCAGGATAAGATCATCGGCGACACACACCAGTACCTGCCTAACTTCCTGCCCGGCACAGTCTTCAATGGCATGGAACTGAACAAGAAGTACACAAGGGAGGAACTGGACTTATGAAATACAAAGTGGGAGATAAATTCACCGTTGAAATTGCGAGGGTGTTTAAGGCATGGCGAGCAAGTGACGGGAAAGAGGAAGAATTGTATGAACTGAAAGGGTTTAAATACCTGGTGTTTGACGGCAGGGGCCTGTTTGCACTGAAAAGAGCCGGTGAAGACGACAATGACCATATCCTCACATTGAAAGAATGGTGCTACCTGCGTGGTGTTATTGCACCGTTCAGAGACAGGACCACAAGCATCGGAAAATATGGGACACACGATGAATACGGTGACCATGAGCATATCTGCTTCACCTTCGATAATGATGACTGTATGAGCCTGCCGGATTTTGAAAAAGGCGAGATGTACAGATACATGGAACCAGGCAGAGAGTACACGCTTGAGGAGTTGGAATTATGAGACCGATTGATGCAGATGCGCTGAAAGAAAAGTTCCCTCATAATTCCGACTGGGAATATCCGGTAAACACAAACAGCGACGTGGTGGAAGCTATTAATGAAATGCCTACGGTCAAAGCAGAGCCGGAGCACGGTCATTGGGTCATCAATGGCGAGTGGTGTACCTGTTCAGAATGTAAGCAGAGCCTTCACTATGAGAGAAGCAAAGGAAAGTCAAACCTCATAAATGCTCTGTCTATGGCGGTGAACTTCTGCCCTAACTGTGGCGCAAAAATGGATGAGAAGGTTACTAGGGAAACCGAATGAATGAGTACATTGTAGAAATCATTTACAGCCAATACGGTGAAGGGACAGTCTTTAAAAA
>Ga0326512_10001350_pt1 | contig 19207 bp, 27 predicted proteins | sample 1_2617_0518_D_FD_203652 | JGI IMG/M metagenome (GOLD analysis project Ga0326512, IMG submission 203652) | Bovine rumen microbial communities from UC Davis, California, United States - 1_2617_0518 | ecosystem: Host-associated > Mammals > Digestive system > Stomach > Rumen | place: USA... | reverse complement strand
TTTTTACGCTGTAGCGATCAGCGTTATGGTGGCTCCCGTTGGACTCGAACCAACATGGATTTCTCCCTCCGCTTTTGAGACGGGCGCGTATACCTGTTCCGCCAGAGAGCCATATAGAAAGAGGATCACGATATCGTGATCCTCTTTTCGTTTTATTAAAGCAGAGAACTCTGCTGGACCAGCGCCTTCTGTGCGCTGCGCGGGAGGTTGTTGAACTTGGCCTGGATGGAATGCGGCATGGTGGAAACCGCCTTGTCCGTGTCCAGCTTGCCTCCCATCGCGGGAAGCGATCCGCTCGGGATCGAGCCGATGCGGGAAGCGGACGGGGCGTTCTTCTCTCCGCCGGGCGCCGGCATGTTCGGGTCCGGCATACCCTGAGCCTGCTGCTCCAGAGCTCTGTTCTTCAGATCCTCGATCAGCTCCGCCTTACGCGGGATCAGCTTCTCCGGGATACGCTCCAGGTAGGAGATGATGTCCAGCGTACCGTCACGGCGCAGGTTATCCAGCGTCTGGACCATGGCGATCTCGGAGTAGTACGTGGTAGCGCCGGCGTCAATGCTGATGTTCAGCCACAGCTTCTTGAGGATGGAGAAGTCGAACTCCTCCATCACACGATGCGACACCGTCTTCATCATCATCGTCCCGGTCATCGGGTCGATCTGGGGCGCACCGTCCGGGCCGAGCACCGGCTCTTCCATCGTGCGGTCACGGACCAGCGGGCGCTGACCGTAGTACGTGCCCATCATATCCAGCAGGATCGCCGCGATGTCCTCGTACCACTCGTGCAGGCCGGCTCTCGTATTCTCAAGCGGAACCTCGGAGGACGCCTGAAGGACCATAAGGGCGGAAGTATTATCGGGACGAACCCTGCCCATCTGGGCGTCCGTCGCACCGAGACACTCCCGCGTATATTGCAGGGCCCGGTCAATGGCCATCATAATCTGCGCGGACATATCACCCGGCTGGAGGTTCATCGCCACGCTGCGAAGATCCTGCCCGGGCTGCATCCCGCTGACGCCGACCGCAACGCCCAGTTCATTCGTCCACTGGGAGATCAGGTCAGCGTTGTAGATCGTCTTCGGGAACGCCTGCAGCTGCAGGTGCCGGAAGACCATGGCCATCATGGAGTTAATGAAGATCTGGTTGTGGATGATACCGGTGACCAGGGCGCGACCGTGGTACTGGTTCTTCTGCTTCTCCCAGTTGCCCCAGGCGATGGGGTAGCGGGACAGGCCGGTGTCCACATCCTCGAAGATGTTCACCGTCTTCGTGGCTTTGGTCACGTGAACGGTGGTGACCAGCTCCTTGCGGGGCTGCTGCTTGTAGAGCGGCTTCCCGTCGGGACCGATGACCTCGCGGCCATCGCTGCCTTTCAGGGGAACGGGGTTGCCCTTGCTGTCCAGAACGTCCTCCATAACGGGAAGGCCGGTCTCCTCGTCGATGACCTCCTTCTCCTTGGTGACCTTCGTGTACAGGTACACGTACAGGGCTTTGCCGCTGCGGTCGTCCTCAGGCATCAGCTCGGTACGACCACCGACGGCGGCCTGCCACTGGGTGTCGTAGTCGGGCTGGATGCTGTTGATCTCAAGATCGTCAGAGCCTTCACCGCCCTTGCCGAGCTTGTTCTTGATCTTGTGGTACCGCTCAGCTTCCCATTTCAGGTTCTCGACCGTGTCACGACCAATGACCAGGATGTAGGGCTGAGACTCGACATCGGGTGTGTTCGGGTTGCCGAACATGACGTTGATGCCATCCACCAGCTCCATCTCGATCTCGCCGCGAGCACTGCCGAACGCGCCGCCATACGGCAGCTTGTCCGGGTTCCAGTAGAAGTGAGCGCAGTAGTCGCCGGTCTGAGCGCCGTCGAACAGGGCCTCCCTGGTGCGGTACTCCATCTTGAACTTCTCGAACAGGTTCTTGATCTCGGCGTTGGCGCAAACCGCCACGTTGGTGCTCTTGTCGGCGAGGTTCTCGCCGTCATAGTAGGCCAGCGGTTCCAGGTGGACCGTGACCGCGCTGCTCGTGATCGAGGCAACAAAAAGCGAGGCCACCCTCTTGATGATGTTGAAGGTAGGTCTCGACAGCTTCCTCATCGCGGGGGTGGTGGGCAAGTGTACCCACTGGTTGCCCGCGAAGAATTCGATATTGGTATTGACCAGCCGGTACTGGTTGGGGACCAGCCGGTTGTTATAGGCTCTGCCGTTCTCGTAGTACATCCACGCCAGAGTCTTGTTATTCTTTTTATCCGCCACGGATTAGATACCTCCTGCGGTCAAGTCGTCCTCCTCGACTCCGTATGCGATGTCGGCGTTGTAGCCCATCATGCGCTGGAATGCTTTCTGGGACGCGATCAGCTCCTCGCGTTCCTTCCTCGCCTTCTCCAGCTCTTCCTCTGTGCGATCCTCCGCCGGCTGTACCGCAGGCTTCGGTTTCCCCCAGATGAAGTAGCCGGCGACGACACCAATAGCCGCGCCGTCGACGAATAAAAGGAACATCAGGACTCCATATATCATGCTTTTCCTCCTTGGTCAGCTGAACCATCCGTCGTCTGTTTTATACGGGTCAAACAGCTGGTTGGGGTCGTTGAACGACGACTCCTCTTTCCTCACGTATCGCTCCTCCGTAGGTGCTTCCTTCGGAGGCACGATGCCGGTGGAGAAGATCATCCGGTTAAGGCACTGGCTGGCAGCGTCCACGATGTCGTCGTGCGCCCCGTTGGGGAACACGGCGAACTGATCGAGGAAGGTCTCCACCCAGGGGGCCTGCTCCGGGTCCGGCAGGAACACATGCCCGGACTCGATCGCCGGAGCGATCGCGTTGACACGGGCCACCTTGCCGCCCTGCGGGTTGATGGGGATGCAGAACATCTCCTTGCGCAGGGTCTGTATGATAGCCGAGCCGTTCGCCTTGTCCTCGATCAGCACCGTCTTCGCCGCCGGGAACAGCTGCCGCACCGTCCTAAGCGCAGCCACCGTGCCGGGGAAGTCCAGGTGCTGGTTCAGGCAATAGCGGAGGTAGTAGTCGTTCCCCAGCTTCGCCCAGACCTGGATGCTGACAAAGTCGTTATGCTCGCCATCCTTAAACGCTGCGTCCACCGACACCATCTCTGTCGCGAACGTGCGTATTTCCTTTGGATTGTAATACCGCCACCAGTCTCGGTGGATCATGTTGCCGCCCTCAGTACGGGGGCTGCACATGTACAGCGCTGCCCAGGCCCGCACCCCACCCTTGGGGTCGGCCAGGTAGCTCTGCTTGAAGTCGGCCAGCCATGCCGCGTCCTTGCCCAGCTCCGGGCACAGCGGCTCCCCTGGCTTCCTCCCCAGCGGATCGTTTGCCTCCGCCTCAATGGGAAGCCGAAGAACCCGGACGTTCTTCTCATTTCGCAATAACCGCGCCGCAAAGTCGTCTTCATGCCAGGGCGTCATAATGACAATGACTTTCCCTCCGGCGGCCAGACGGGACTTGAGGGACGATTGCCACTCCTCCCAGATTCGCGCCCTGTATGTAGGAGAATCTGCCTCCTGCCGGTTCTTGATGGGGTCGTCGATAATGACCAGGTTGGCCGGGTTGCCGGTGATGCCGGACATAATGCCTCGGCTTATCAGGCGCCCTTTTGCGTTGTCGAGCTCGAACTCCTGGGCTCGGTCGACTATGCCGACGGTTACACCGAAGATATTCTGGCCGAACTGCTTGACCTTCTCCTTGTTCCGTCGGCTGAACCGCTCCGCGAACTCAGAGTCGTAGCTGGCCAGGATCACACGGTCTTCCGGGTGCCGCCCCATATACCACGATGGAAAGGCTTCCGTAACCGTCAGACTCTTGCCGTGCTGAGGGGGCGCTTCCACGATCAGGATATCGTAGGCGTGACCTGTATCTTCTTCAACAAACTGCTGAAGCTCCTCCGCTATGAACTTGCTCATTTTGGTGTTCTTCCAAGCTGAGCCGTGGACATAGGGGAGGTAGGCGGCATAAGAACGCCGAGCCAGCTCTCTTCGGGCCAGCTCGGCAAGTAACTGTTTAGATTCTTCTTTCTCGATCAGGACAGGATCATCACTCGGACAGGGCATCAAGGCCACCCCTCTGCTCGATCAGACGCAGCAGCTGCTCGTCTGTCAGCTCAGACAGGTTCAGGGAATCGAAGGGCAGGTCATCAAAGCTGCCGATCGCGACCTGATCCGCCGGACGCTGGCCACTGGTGTCGCGCAGGAACTTGGCCGCCTCCGTGTCTCCCGCTCTGGCTCGGTTCAGCTGGGCCAGAAGAACAGCAGCAGCTTCGGTGTAATCTTTGAATCCGCGCTCCCCGAGTTCCTTTTTCAGCTCGTCGTTGGCCTGAAGCTCAGTTTCAAGCATAGCTCGTGCGACTTCTCGCATGGCTTTCCTGTGACGCTTAGCCGCGGACGCGGCCAGGCCGCCGGCCACGTTGCGTTCGCGGATCTGTTCAGCGGTGAGGTCTTCGTCGCGCAGAAGGTTCGGATATGTCTTGGCGGTGATGGCCCTCTTGTCGGTCGTTCGGATCATCTCGTCTCACCTCGCTTACCTTTATTTCCAGTATACAATATAACACTGCATTATACTGGCATTCAATGTCCTCTTTCGGTTCCCCGGCGCGGATATCACAATAGGGTTATACCTATTTGTATAATCCGATTTTCAAACCCGATTTGGAACGATTAGGCTTATATATAGGGGAAGGGAGAGAGCGCCGCCCCCCGAAGGGGGGCATACCCCCCTCCTGTGTCTCTGACACAGGTAGGGGGAGGGGGGTTGCTTTGCCCCTCGAAATTTTTTGAGGTATCAAAAAATTTCGGTTTGCCTTTCTCGGAAACAAATCCCCATCAAACCCTTGAGCCCTTGGGGCCCAAGGGTTTGCTCGTTCATCGGCTGCTGTGTTGCAACTGCGTTGCAACACCACCCGCCGCAGCTCGGCTGCCTCGGGTTGTGCGCCTTGCGCATGACGCGCGGCCACGCCCCGACGTAGCGGCGGGGCGCGGATACACGCCTCGGCTGCGCGGCGGGGCGCGTAAAGCCCCTCCTTTTATTTATTTTTGAGACCCCCTACGGGGGTCGGTTCCCCCTCTCTCTTCTTAACGAAGAGAGGGGGAACCTCTCAAAAATAAATAAAAGGAGGGCCCACAAATGGCCAACAACATTTCCACCAACCTCACCAACCGCATCGCTTCCATCCGTACCGCTGAGCAGGCCCACGAGCTCTGGCTCGAGGCTAAGCAGGCGCTCGACCGCGAGGACTCGCTCGCGTTCTGGGCGCTGCTCAAAGAGCAGCGGGGCAAGAACGACTTCTCCGGCAAGCCGTGGCGCAAGGCGCACCCGGAGGCTCCCGTGGAGGCGCCCGCTTGGGTGAAGGCTCCTGCGGAGCCGAAGCATCCGATTCCTGCGCCCAAGGCCAAGGCGAAGGCCGCTCCTGCGAAGCAGGAGAAGGCGGCTCCCGCGAAGGCTCCGAAGGAGCCTACGCAGAAGCAGATGCTGGCGAGCATCCTCGTGACGCTCGACAGCATGGACAAGAGCCTGAAGGCTCTTGACAAGCGGGTCGCCAAGCTCGAGAAGTCCGCTCGCTAAAAGCGGGCTTCTCCCGTACATCACACAAGGAGGTACTTGTATGCCCAGCCGTCTGTATTTTGCCCTGCCGTTTTCCTTCCTGCGTCGTCTGTATGTCCGCATGACCACCAGCTTCCGTGTCCGGCGTCGTCGTCTCGTGGCTCCGCTCCTGAGCGAGCGCAAGCATCTCGAGTTTCGGATGAAACTCGGATTTGACCTGCTCTCGTTCGATGATGGCGCGTGCTCGAAAGCAATCCGGCTCTGCCGTCTGCTCGGCATCCGCTACCTGTTCTGCGATCCCCAGTGCGTACAGGAAGAGCTCGACAGACTCTGTCTGCCCAAGGCCACCTTCGTCGTGACGGAACGTGACAAGCGCTTCGTCGGAGGCAAGGCTTCCGTACTGATGTACGTGTGAGACCAAGCCGCCCTGCCCTCAGCCTGCATATCTCTTTAGCGAAGCGTAAGAGATAGGCAGGCGAGGGCAGGGCGAGAGAGCCGAATCGTCGGCATGAATCCCGAGACTTGTGCTCGAGACTCATGCGGGCGACTCAGCCCGAAAAATTTGAAAATGGAGGTGTACTTATATGTACACGAACACTGACAGCACCATCATCACCTGCACCCACTGCGGCTGCGTCATCGAGGACGACCCCATCTACGTGAACGGGGAAGCCTACTGCCCCGATTGCGCGGAACTCCTGAGCTTCGTCCGGTGCGACCACTGTGGCGAGTGGTACAACCCCGAGCGCGAGGACATGATCGAGTACGACGGCGAGACCATCTGCGAGTCCTGCCGCGATGGCATGAACCTCGTCCAGTGCGACGAGTGCGGGGAGTGGTACGACGGCTCGCTCATCACGCAAGTAGACGGCGGCTGGCGCAACGCCGACCGGTACCTGTGTGAGGACTGCCTCGAAGATGGTCTCCGCAGAGGCTCCGTGTTCTTCTGCGGAGACTGCTCGGAGTACTTCGTATCCCGCACCGTTGACAGCTACACGACGCATGACGGCCAGACCGTCTGCGAGAACTGCGTCTCGGATCACTGGTATACCTGCGCCGGATGCGGCGAACTGTACCACGAGTCCGACGTCCACTACTGCGAGGCGGACGACGAGTACTACTGCGACGACTGCTACGAGGACCACGCCTCGTGCGTCCATGACTACGGCTTCCGTCCCCGGGCCGTATTCCATGGTACTCCCACGCAACACCCGAGCTTCGGCGACCCGCTGACCATCGGCTTCGAGCTGGAAGTTGACGAGGGCGGAAGCGAACGCGACTGCGCCGCCGATATCATGCGGCACTTCGACGAGGACACGCTGTACCTCAAGCACGACAGCAGTGTCACGTTCGAGATCGTGACGCATCCCCACACCCTGCGCTCGTACCTCGAGGACTTCGACCTCGATACGCTGTGCCGCATCCCGAGGGACTACGACTTTGAGTCCCACTCCTGCGGTACCTGCGGCCTGCACATGCATGTCGGTCGTGCCCAGCTCGGCGAGACCGATCAGGACAAGCGCGAGGTAATCGCTCGCATCGTCCTCCTCATGTACCGGCACTGGAAGAGCTTGGTCAAGTTCTCCCGCCGTCGTGAAGACCAGCTGTCCCACTGGGCGCAGGCTCCCCGTCTGACGTTCAGCGAGTACACGGTGTACGACGATGCTGAACTGTACAACCTCGTCCGCGAGTACTACGACTGCCTTGGCCGGTATCAGGCACTGAACTTGTGCAACCGTGGGACGATTGAGTTTCGTCTCTGGCGAGGCTCACTCAAGCCGGACACGATTCGGGCTACGCTTCAGCTGACCTCCAACATCGTCCGCTTCGCTATGGAGCACACGATGGAGGACGTGGTCAAGTCCAAGTGGACGGACATCACGAGCTTCGAGTCCATCCCTGCGCTCGAGACCTACCTCGCCGAACATGACCTCGTGGACGGGTTGGCCCCGCAGGATATCCCGTACAACAACGAGGTTCCCGAACCCCGCGCTGCCCGCCCCGAGGACGACGGCTTCCGCTATCGTATCGGTGATCATGTTCGGTTCACTATGAGCCAGTACATGGTGAACCGGGCGATGATCGGGCAGACTGGTACCATCGTGTACTGTGAGTTCTGCTCCCCCTCGGTGCGCAAGTACCTGATCCAGCTCGACCCCTACACCGAGGCTCGCTACATCGAAGACTACTGCCACGACGGCGATGGCCGCACCCCCGATGGCGACGGGTACTGGGCATACGAGGCGGAGCTCTCCCTGTCTGACCCCGATATCATCGACGTTGATGGTCTCCGTCTCGGCGACCGGGTCGAGATGGTGGACTCCCGTGAGAACCCCCTCGGGCGCATCGGAACCATCGTCGTGCTGAACAGCGAGTTCGACATCGGCGTCCGCTTCGACAACTTCAACACCGGGCATGACCTCGGCGAGGGCGACGGTTCTCACAACGGCTGGTGGTGCTACGCGAGTCAGCTCCGCCGCGTCGCCTAAGTAAACACACGACACAAACGAAAGGAGAAATGAATCATGTGCGTTATCGTTGCTAAACCCTCGGGCATCAAGATGCCCACCGAAGACCAGATCACAGACATGTGGTACACGAATCCCGACGGTGCGGGGTTCATGTATGAGAAGAACGGCACCGTGTTCATCCGCAAGGGCTTCATGCACTTGCAGGATTTCCTCGACGCCATCGACCAGCTCGGGAAAAAGAACGACCTGCAAGAGCTGCCGCTCGTGATGCACTTCCGCATCACGACGCACGGCGGAACCAGGCCGGAGAACTGCCATCCCTTCCCGATCACGGACAGCGTGGGTGTGCTGACCAAGCTCGACAGCAAGACCAAGCTGGGTGTGGCACACAACGGGATCATCCCGATCACACCCCGCAAGGACATCTCCGACACGATGGAGTACATCCTCACGCAACTCGCTCCCCTGCACCGTGCAGTCCCGAGGTTCTACGCCAACAAGGATCTCATGGAGATGGTGTACAACGCCGTCCACTCCAAGCTCGCCTTCCTCACGGACAAGGGTGAGATCTTCACAGTCGGAGACTTCCAGGAGCGAGACGGAATCCTGTACTCGAACCTGAACCACGAGTGGTCTCAGCCCCGGAGCTTCAAGTACTCCAGCGCATACCCCTACGACTGGGATACCTACGACTGGTCGGACAACAGCTCCGTCTTCGACGGCACCTTCCTCGACCGCACGGTCATGTGGGTGGACGAAGACATCGGCTATGTCTCCGGCGCCAAGGACGTTGATCCCTACTACGGGATGTACGCCGTCGACGTAAACAACAATGTTTACGAGTACGACGAGGCTGTCGATGCGCTCGTGATGATCCCCGGCGCTACCCTGTACAGCAACACGGGAACCATCATCCGCTTCAACAAGAAGTCTCCGTCGGTCATGCGTGAGCTGACCTTCGACCCCACCATCCCCAGCAAGAGCGGCAAATAATAATAGAAGCGGGCGGACAGGTACACAACCTGTCCGCCCGGGAAAGAGCTGATGCCTATGGTAAAACGAAAGCCCAAGCGCCGACCTCAGCACAGGCCGGTATATTACAGGAAGGAGTTGAGCAAGAACCCGGACAGACAGACTGTCCTCTCGCTCATAAGCGAAGCAGCCCATCAACCAAAGCGCCTCATCTCCGATGAGGAATACACAGAACTGTACTGGCAGGCAATCGACCTGCTCAAGAAAGGAGAATGCTGATGTTATATGGCGCAATCATCGGCGACATCGCCGGTTCACGATTCGAGTTCCACCCAATCAAGGGCAAGGACATATCCTTTGACCTGCTCAGCCCCCGCTGTACCTTCACGGACGATACCGTGATGACCTGCGCCGTGGCCAAAGCTATCCTCGACAGCAAGCCGGACCACTCCGACCTCGGAGAGATGGCGGTCAAGGACATGCGGCTGCTTGGGCGCACGTTCAAGGGCAGGGGATACGGCGGTCGCTTCCGCCGATGGCTCACGTGCAGCGAGCCGCATCCGTACAACAGCTGCGGCAACGGCTCGGCCATGAGAGTGAGTGCTGTCGGCTACGCCGCCCGCTCCATCGACGAGGCCATCGCCATGTCGAAAGCCGTGACGGAAGTCACGCACAACCATCCCGAGGGAATCAAGGGAGCTGAGGCCACCGCTGTCTGCGTATGGATGGCGCACAACGGCTTCAGCATGGAGGAGATAGGGGACATGGTACGCAACTGGTACTACCCCCTCAACTTCACGCTCGACGAGATCCGGGATGAGTACAAGTTCAACGAGCTGGCCCGCTTCACCGTCCCGCAGGCGATCGAAGCCTTCCTCGAATCCACAAGCTACGAGGATGCCATCCGTCTCGCCATCACGCTGGGCGGGGACAGCGATACCCTTGCCGCCATCACCGGCGGGATAGCCGGGGCATACTACGGAGTACCGGAGGACCTGCGCAAGCAGGCCGTCCTCTTCCTGCCCTCGGAACTCCTGACTATCATCAACGACTTCAACGACTTCGTACAGAAAGGAGCATAATCGCATGACCGACGAACGCTATGTGTATGTGCAAGACCTGAAGGAGAAGAACTCCACCAAGTCCGGCGCATATCACAAACGCTCAGGCAAGAAGTCCCGCTATGTGGGACTCCCATCCGACCATCTTACTGCGGCCCAATTGAAAAGGAGGAATGGCCCTGTGGAAACCGTCAAGCTCAATACCCCCATGACCTACAAGGAGCTGAAGAAGCTCACGCCCACCCTGCAGTTCCTGTACCTGGACGAATGCGTCACCCGATACAAGGCCAGGCGCAAGGATCTCGTCGCCATGCTTTGCATCAGCCAGTCCTACTGGAACAAGTTCATCCCCACCCTGCCAGGCAGGCTGGACTTCACGGACAACAGGAGAAAGAGTCCGGCTCCCGAGTGGCTCGCTTTCATCTCTCCCAAACCTGCGCCGGAAATCCCCACCCCCGCTGTGGCGGATGACACGAATGTGACACCGGCTCCCGCAATCCCCGTCGTCATCGAGACCCCTGTCCTGATCGCCAAGCCCGAGGTCAATCCCTATCGGGTCACGCTCGAGATGAACGGCACCCTCTCCCAGCTCAGTGATCTCATCGCCGTGCTCACCGACAGCCAGACCACATACAACTTCGCCGTGACCATCACGGCAGGAAAGGAGGACGTGTAATGAAACACCTGTACACAATCAGCTTCGAAATCCTGGCGGGCATCACGCTCGAAGCGGAGTCTGAAGAGCAAGCCATCGCCATGTTCGAGGACGACCCGGATGTGCTCCAGAAGATTCTGGACGAGATGTCATACACAGACCGGAGAATCCTGGATATCCAGGACGAAGGCGAAACGGATGACTAAAGGTACTCCGCTTCCAACCTGTCGAGCAGCTTGTCCGCTTCATCCTTACTCCAGACCACCACCACTTCCTGTCCGAGGTCCCGCAGTTTCTTGTGCTGAAACTTCTGGATCTCGGACAGCGTTCCGTCTTCCGTCTTCAGCTCGACCCAAACCACCCTGCCCTCCGGCAGGAGGATCAACCTGTCCGGCATTCCGTTCGCTTGGTCGGGTATGAATTTTATACAGCCCAGCCCCATCTCGATCACGTGATGCCGGAGATAATTCTCTATGTTCCGTTCTCTGTCGTGCGCCATTCTGCACCTCCTAATCGCGGCGGGGACACCTTGAAATCTGCCGCTCTCTACTATCTAAGTACAAGGTGTCCCAGGTGTCCCCACTTCCCGCAAACCCTTGGGCCACAAGGGTTTTAGTGGGGACACCTTGTATTTTCAAGGTGTCCCCACCCCAGGCCAGGTGTCCCCTCTATCCACCACCCACTGGCCTAAATACTCTTTGTATCCAAATTGTAACCATTACATATTATAGGTACTGGTAGGGGTGGGGACACCTTGGTTTTTGAAGGTGTCCCCACCTAAAGCCTTGGGCCCCAAGGGTTTCAGTCTGGTGGGGACACCTGGGACACCTTGATAGGATATAGTAGAGAAGCAAGGTGTCCCCACCTGCAAGGTGTCCCCGAAAAATTTTTCGGCGGCAGGAACTCTGACCGAGACGGCAGGAACTCCGACCGGTTTGCAATCACTTCTCGCACTCATACAAGAATGAATTTTTATGCATTCTCCCCAGCTCTGCGTTGAGTATGAGGCGGACAAGCTCCTTCCCATGCGCGTCGAGTTCGTCGAAGCTGTATGCTATCTGCTTGGCCTCGGACGAGATCTGCGGCTGTGGGTTTCCCCCAGTCGGCGCATCCGTGAGTTGTCCCACTGTCGTATGAAAGTACTTAGCTAAAGCATTCAGCTGTCCCGGTCTCGGGTATCGCACACCGTTGAGGTAGCTGCTCAGTGCGCTGGGACTGATGCCTGTCTTCTCCGCCACGTGTGCCTGGCTGTCTCCACTTCTCAGTATCAGATAGGACAGGTTTACCGCAAGGGTATCCCGCATTATCTGATCGTCGATGTCGTCCACCATGGTCATGTCCTCCTTTATTTAATAGTAGGCTTGGCCTCCGACCCCAGTATAGCACACACAATTTGTGAATTGCAAGCACGGAACGAAAATTTTCTTCGCGTAACGTATTGACATCTGCACGGAACGAGGATATAATGCGAAGCGTACACAAAAAGTAGATGGCCTCCACGATACGTGGAGAGACGAAGGAGGTGATAGCATGTGGAGCGTGGATGATTACAAGGACAAGCCGACTGTTCGTGATCTCCGTAAGGAGAGATGCATGAGCGTTGGTGAGGTAGCGCGAGCCCTCGAGGTTCGCGAGAACACGGTGTATCGCTGGGAGCGTGGCTTCAATGTCCCGCCTCTGATCGAGGCGATGAAGCTCGCGGTCCTTTTCAAGACCGAAGTGAGTCAGGTCAACTGGTGGCCTTACCCCGTGAACGATTGAGGCAGGAACAGACAAATAGGAGGAAATGTGTTTATGAAAGGCAAGAACATTATCAAGACAGTGGTCGTCTGCGTGGACGAGACAGAAGGGCGGACGATCGCGTCGTGCCTGGGCAGCGACGGAGAGGTCGTGCGCGGGAAAGCCAGATGCTTGGAAGGCGACGAGTTCAAACCGGAGATCGGCGCGATTATCGCTCTGTGCAAAGCGCTGGGTGTGGCCCCTGCCAAGGCATGCTACGACGTGATGAACGTGTACGCAAAGGAGAGCGCCGACAAGGTGGAGAAGGCCAAGGTCAAGGAGGCTCAGGCCCGGGCGAAGGTGACAGCCAGAGTGGTGAGCAAGCCTGTCAAGGCGAAGGCCAAGTACAAGCACGAGATGATCGACTCTGGCGACCTCAAGGGTATCGTCTGCGGGAAGGTCAAGCGCGGCCGCTGTGTGCTGAAGGCCGTCGGTCTGCTGGCTCCGGCGAACAAGAGTACCAAGGACTACGGTGTGATGGGCACGTGGACGAAGTTCTTCGACCGGGACGGGAAGCCTCTGTACGTCGGTGACCTCGTCACTGTGGACGTCCTCCAGGGCGACGTGCGTACCGGCAGACACTGGGTAGCAACGCCCGGCCTGACCTTCGTGGTGGACGAGCGCTCGGACAACCCTGTGAGCAAGGGCAAGTACATCATGGGTCTCATGTCCGGCTGCAACGACAGGACCGGGAAGATCGACAGCAAGTTCCGCATCCGCAAGGTCAAGGACTGGAAGGAAGTGGAGATCGGTGAGATCAACTCCAACGGTCAGATCCAGGTGGTCTGGGAGGACAAGGCATGACAGACTACGTATCCAACGAGCTGCGCCGGATCATTGGGATGATCCCGACGGTGGACCCGACGACGACGGAGTATCACATCTTGCTCCAGAGTCTGGAGTGCTTCGCCGGGATCGCCGACTCCATCGAGGAGATCATGGAGCAGGTCGGTGAACCGGATGCGGAGGATGGCACCATCGTCCGTGTGGAGTTCCGCCCTCCCGCAGACAGCGGTGAGGAGCCGAAGAAGGTCGAGGCCATCCCCTTCAAGGAGTTCGTGGAGCGGGACATCCCGAAGCCGGAAGGGTACGACGAGCAGTACAAGGACGAGGTCCCGGAGCCTGAGCCTGTCGCCGAACAGACTGAACCGGCGCGGGTTTGGGAGATGGCCGAGGTCCGTGCCGCGCTGGTCGAGGCCAGGAAGAAGGGCGTGAACGTGTCCGCTCTGCTCCGTGAGTTCGGGGTGGAGAACTTCGGGGCGTTCCCTGCGGGGAAGTACGACGAGCTGATGAGGAAGCTGGAGGAGTAATGCCTGGTCAACACGCCCTTCTATCCCCCAGCAAGGCCAAGCAGTGGCTGGCCTGCCCCCCAAGCGCAAGACTATCGGCAAAGTTCAGCGAGAGATTCGGCGAACAGAGTTCGGAGTATGCCGCTGAGGGGACAAAGGCCCACGCTCTGGCGGAGCTGAAGCTCAGGCTGGAGCTGGAGGAGATCAACAAGTTCAGCTTCGACGCGCAGAAGAAAGCGCTTGGGGAGATCCCGGCGGAGATGGACCGGAACACGGACACCTATGTGGACGTGGTCATGGAGCGGTACTACTCCTGTAAGAAGGTCTGCCCTGATGCCCGGCTCTTCGTGGAGCAGAGGCTGGACATGACTCCCTGGATACCCGGATGCTTTGGCACGGGCGACGCCATCGTCGTATCGGATACTCTCCTTGAGGTCATGGACCTCAAATATGGCAAGGGAGTTCCGGTCGATGCGGTGGAGAATCCCCAGGCTCGGTGCTACGGGCTGGGCGGGATCAACGCCTTCGGTGATCTGTACAGCTTCACCCATGTACGGAACACGATCATCCAGCCCCGACTCGACTCCATCACGGAAGAGCTCCTGACCAAGGAAGCTCTTCTGGAATGGGGTGAGTCCATCGCTCCCATCGCAGCTCAGGCGTGGAAGGGGGAGGGGGAGTTCCATCCCGGAGACAACTGCCGCTTCTGCGCGGCGAAGGCTGTGTGTAAGGCGAGGGCTTTTGAGTCCTTCGATCTGCTCGCTGCCTGTCTCGATTCGCCCGGCGTCCTTCCCGATGAGGCAATCCCCGGCATTCTCAAGGTGGCCGACACCTGTGAGGCATGGCTCAAGGACGTGAGAGCCTACGCTCTGAGCCAGGCCCTGCGAGGTCAGGAGTGGCCGGGATATAAATTGGTCAAAGGCAAGCGACCCTCCCGCGCTTTCACCGACGAGGAGAAAGCGGAGGAGCAGCTCATCCGTGCGGGGTACACACCCGAGCAGTATCGGGTGACACGGATGAAGACAGTCGCAGAGGTTGAGAAACTCCTGGGGAAGAAAGCCTTCGACGCTCTTATGGGTCCGCTCGTGATCCAGGGGGAAGGCAACCTCACCCTCGTACCCGAAGAAGACAAACGTGTTGCGTTCGAGTCCGCCGACGTGGCGTTCTCGGACATGCTGACTGATGAAAAGGAGAACAAGACATGAGTTTTAACAAGACTATTTCCGATACCAGCATCCGCCTTGGGCCCGTCCGCTTCAGCTATGTGAACGTGTTCGCCCCCCGCCGCAATCCCGACGGCACAGCCGGAAAGTATTCCGTCTGCGTCATCATCCCCAAGACTGACAAGGAAGCCTACAAGCTGTTCGAGCAGGCGTACCAGAACGCTGCCCAGCTTGGCAAGTCCAACAAGTGGAACGGCAGAATCCCTGCCAAGGTCTCCCTGCCTCTGCACGACGGCGATGAGGAGCGTCCCGATGACGCGGCCTTCCAGGGGTGCTGGTATTTTAACTGCTCTTCCGTCAACAAGCCTGGCGTGAGAGTGCGTGAGGCCGGCATGATCGCCGAGGCTCTGGACGATGATGACTTCTACAGCGGGTGCTACGGCGCTGTGACCGTGAACCTCTTCCCCTACAGCTCCAACGGAAACGTCGGTGTAGGCGTTGGCCTGAACAACGTCATCAAGACGGAGGACGGCGAGAAGCTGAGCGGCGGTCGTTCTGCCGAGGCTGACTTCGGCGACCTGGCTGACTGATGAGAACGCTCTCGATCGACGTCGAGACTTTCTCCTCCGTCAGTCTGCCCGACGCCGGTGTCTATCGCTACGTCGAAGCGGAGGACTTCGAGATCCTCCTTTTCGGCTTTGCCTTCGACGATGAGCCGGTGCGGGTGGTGGACTTCGCTTGTGGGGAGGATCTTCCCGGTGAGGTGTACGACTCCCTCTGGAACCCGGAGGTTGAGAAGCATGCGTGGAACGCGAACTTTGAGCGGACCACCATCGGGAAGTTCTTCGGCAGGTACTGTCCGCCCGAGCAGTGGTTCGATCCGATGGTCATGGCTGCCTGCTGTGGGCTCCCGGCTACGCTGGAGTCGGCTGGTGCGGCGCTCGGATTGTCCGAGGACCAGGCCAAGATGCGGGAGGGCAAGGCTCTCATCCGGGAGTTCTCGATCCCCTGCAAGCCGACGAAGAAGAACGGGAACAGGACCCGCAATCTGCCCGAGCATGACCCGGAGAACTGGGCGGTGTACAAGGCGTACAACAAGCGGGACGTCGAGACCGAACGCACGATCTGCCAGCGGCTTCTGCGCTGGAGACCGATGCGGTCGGAGCAGAAGCTCTGGTGCCTGGACCAGCGGATCAACGACAAGGGCATCGGCGTGGACGCCGAGATGGCGGAGAACGCCATCCGCATCGGCGACGACTACAAGGCTCGGCTCATCGAGGAGGCGCAGGAGATCAGTGGCCTGGTCAATCCCGCCTCGACAGCGCAGGTAAAGATGTGGCTGCAGGAGCAGGAGGGGCTGACAGTCCCGAGCCTGAACAAGAAAGTCATCGCCGATGTGGTGGCCCAGTTGTCTGACGATAAGTCGAAGCGCTTCATGGATCTGCGCAAGGAGTTCAGCAAGAGCTCTACCAAGAAGTACGAGGCGATAACCCGAGCGGTGTGCGGAGACGGTCATGTGCATGGCTGCTTCCAGTTCGCCGGAGCTGGGCGAACCGGGCGCTGGGCCGGTCGTCTGGTCCAGTTGCAGAACCTCCCGCAGAACCACATGCCCGATCTCGACTCCGCTCGTTCCTTGGTCAAAGCCAACGACGAAGAAGCACTGAATCTCATATACCCTGACGTGGCTTCCACCTTGTCCGAGCTGATCCGCACCGCCCTGATCCCCGAGCCTGGCCACCGCTTTATCGTCGCTGACTACTCGGCGATCGAGGCGCGAGTGATAGCCTGGATAGCGCATGAGGACTGGCGGCTGAAGACCTTCGAGGAAGGCGGCGACATCTACTGTGCTTCTGCCTCCCAGATGTTCAAGGTGCGGGTGGTCAAGCACGGGGAGAACGGAGAGCTCAGGCAGAAAGGCAAGATCGCCGAGCTGGCCCTTGGCTACGGCGGCGGTGTGAATGCTTTGAAAGCATTCGGCGCTGACAAGATGGGTATGACCGAGGAAGAGATGGTGCAGACTGTTGACCTCTGGAGGTCGGCGAGTCCCCACATCTGTGCCTTGTGGAAATCGCTGGAGAAGGCAGCGATCCGTTGCGTGGTTCGGAAAGAACCCGCTATTTCTTCGGTCGGGAATACACTTTTCGAGTACGACGATCACGTTCTGTGGATGACCCTGCCCTCTGGAAGACGCATCGCCTATTGGGGGATCGCGTATGAAGAGGGGAGTCGAGGCACCGGCAAGACTCTCTCCTACATGGGCGTCAACCAGACGACCCGGAAGTGGGAGAGGATCGAGACCTGGGGCGGGAAGCTGACAGAGAACCTCACCCAGGCCACAGCGCGGGATTGTTTGAAGGAATCCATGCTGGCCTTGAGCGGCGCGGGTTTCGATATCCGAGCCCACGTCCACGACGAGGTCATCATCACCGAGCCGGTGGGTGGCCGGACTGTGGAGGATGTGTGCCAGATCATGGGCGCTCCGATCTCCTGGGCCCCGGGCCTTCCGCTCCGGGCCGACGGATATGAGACGCCCTATTACAAGAAGGACTGAGCCGTGGTTATCACGGCTCAGCCGATCAAAGGAGGAACCCTATGAATCTCTTTGCGGTGCTCGCCGCAGTCGGCATGCTCTCGCTGGCCGGTATGTGCGGCGTCCTGCTCGGCTACCTCGAGCAGCACTGGATGGACCAGGTCGATGAGAGGGGAAAGCATGAGAGACATTCCTGACGACCCGATCATCGCCTGCATGATGAGAACAGGCTACCCGCCCTGGATGCGGGAGGAAGACGATGATGATGAAAAGGAGGAGGAAGACGAATGAACGTGATGTGGTCCGCGCTGGCGGTGTTCGCTGACCTGTGCCTGGTGTCCTGGCTGGCGGTCAGCAACCTCTACAAATCCCTGGAGATCAAGGACCTGCGGGAGAAGCTCTCCTGGTACACACAGCCGGTAGCCCCCGTGCCTATGGTGCTGGCAGATCGGGAGGTGTCCGATGAAGAAGTGTGAGCGCGAACGGCTTGAGAAGCTGTACCTCACCAAAATAGAAGCCGCCATGCGGAAGCGGTCCCTCGGCTATCGCCTGCTGGCGGAGGCGGAGGACGAGATGGCTTCGGCCAAAGAGATTCTGATGAAGACGAAAGGAGAAAGAAACGATGGGAACCCGGAAGACTAAAAAGAACGAGCTTGGGAATCGCTACGGCATGCTCACCGTCGTGGCGGAGTACCCCGGAACGAGCAGTGTCGGCGCGTACTGGATCTGCAAGTGTGACTGCGGCAACGAGATAGCCGTGCGTGGTCTGTCCCTCCGCTCTGGCTCGACCCGATCCTGCGGGTGCTTCCGGGCGATGCCGCTGGACGAGCGGAAGATGACCGGCCTCAAGCCCCACGGGAAAGAGCGGGTGATCGTGAATGCCTGAGTACATCGACCGCGAGGCGGTGCTTGAAATGCTCAAGCAGGAGTGTTCCCCGATGGTGTTTGCGTATCTTGCCGATCTGGTGAACGCCATTCCTGCCGCTGATGTGCGGCCTGTGGTGCTGTGTCGGGATTGCAAGACCAACGCAGACCGCATCCGCGCTATGAGCGACGAGGAGCTGGCTGACGAAATTCTGAGATGGTTTAACTGGCTCAATGCCGTGGAGTGGAATGATAAACGCATTCTCGACTGGCTGAGACAGGAGGTAAGCGAATGAGCAGCGAATACTATCGCATCCTTTTCCGCGACATCGTTCTCGCAGACCACATGACGCTGGGGACTGCGCTCATTCTGTTGGAGGCGCTGTTCCAGAAATTCTACAACGAGCCGACAGGGGCGTATACCATCGAGAAGATGGAGGAGGAAACGCAATGAACTATACAACAGGATCACCTATGAATTATGAAGCCGTGCCTGACGTTGCCGCACATCCCACTTGCAGCGGTCTTCCTCCGCTGAGTGAGACGATGCGGAAGACCAACGATGTGCTGACCGAGTGCAACGCCCTCGTCAACAAGCTCAACGACCTCATCAGCAAGCAGGACACGGAGAAGCTCCCGGAGCCGTCTGTTGACTGCATCCAAAGGGCGTCTATGGCAAACTGTGATCTGGCAATCTCCCTCATGCACAAGCTGGAGATGGCACTGAATGCGCTGGGAGGGTGAGTGAATGAGTGAGAAGCAGGAGAAGCGGAAGCGCCTGAACGAGAAGATGGAATACATCGTCGAGTTCAACGCCTGGCTTCGGAAGGAACCGCCCCGCTGGCGTTTCATCCAGTGGGCGCGTTGGAA
>Ga0326512_10001349_pt1 | contig 19213 bp, 32 predicted proteins | sample 1_2617_0518_D_FD_203652 | JGI IMG/M metagenome (GOLD analysis project Ga0326512, IMG submission 203652) | Bovine rumen microbial communities from UC Davis, California, United States - 1_2617_0518 | ecosystem: Host-associated > Mammals > Digestive system > Stomach > Rumen | place: USA... | reverse complement strand
TCGGGAATCCTAAAGCTGAAGTTGTGGAAAAATTAAACAGCCTAGGGGGAAGTAATATTAAAACCGTAATGCTGAATAATTATGAAGACATCATCGACAAGTTGTTCAAGAGTAATAATTGAAAGAGACAAAGATTTTCAGATCACTCCCGTCAAGTATTACATGCCAATATTCTCTGTGAAAGAGCTAAGGGAATTATTAAGTAGGGCATTTGCGAGTATTCAAGCAAACCTACCTTTTGATGGGAAGAAGCAATATCATGTATCTTTCAGCACCCCTTTTATGGATGAAGCTGACGTTATTACTAAATATTTTCAATTCTTAAAAGATCGACTACTTGACATAACCTGCCCTATCTGTAATATAAAATTTATACGAGGGGGTGATACTGAATGGGAATTGAAAAATGTATGGATAGATGAGATAACACTTAGTAAAGAAGAATTTAGGTCATCCATCATCACTGGAGAATATCCGGTTGTATTTAATATAGATCTTTTAATATCATGTACGTTAACGAATTTAGAGTTATAATAGCAGGGTCGAGAGAGTTTGATGATTATGAGTTGCTAAAAAAGTATTGCAACTATTACCTTTCAAACAAAATTAATGATCCAGACTGTAGGCTAATCATAGTTTCCGGGCACGCAAGAGGTGCTGATAGTTTGGGTGAAAGATATGCACAGGAGTTTGGTATACCTTGTGAGATCTTTCCTGCAAATTGGGATAAATATGGTAAGTCAGCAGGATATAGAAGAAATCTTGATATGGCAAGGATAAGTAATGCAGCTATTGTATTTTTAAGTGCATATGCTGAAAACAGAGGATCCTTACATATGATTAATATAGCAAAAGAAAATAAACTTTTAATAAGAGTCGTAAAAGAAGATGAATAGTAAAATTATTGATTTTAGGAATAGGGTAAATGATTACTGGAAAAGAAGTAATGATTATCCTTTAGAAAAACAAGGTGAGTTTAGTAAATTATTCCTACACAGTCTTATTTCAGAGTTTGGGGAAATAGAACTAGATATGCCACCCTTTTCCTTCAAGTTATATAGAGAAGACCTAGAACTGAGACTAATAAAAGGAAATACTGAAAAACCTATATATGAACAGGAAGCAAAGGGATACCTAGATATGATTTATAATTTTAGAGATGAACTTAAAATAGAAGACGAGTAATTATGAACATAGCAGCAATTAGTGATTTACACGGAGACTTAAGAATAGATTTACCAAAAAACTTAGATTATCTTTTTATAGCAGGAGATATTGTTCCTCTAAGATACCAAACCTATTCTAAAGTATCTAAAGACTGGTTTGAAGATGAGTTCTTGACTTGGTGTATGGACCAGGGTATAATTAAGAATGTATTTATCGTAGCGGGGAATCATGATTTTTACCTAGAGAGACATGGAGATGAATTCAAGAAAAATATGTACGATATGTCTGATGGGAAAATTATATACCTAGACAACGAACTGTGGGAAAATGATGACTTGGTAGTATATGGAACTCCGTTATGTAAAGTATTTGGTAACTGGGCATTTATGATACCTCAAGAAAAAATAAAAGAGGAATTTGATAAAGTTCCTATATTTCCTAATACAAAACCAAGCTTTATTCTTAGTCATGATGCACCATATGGAGTAAGTGACGTATTGCTTCAGAAAGATTGTAGGTGGGCTGACGGTTCTCACATTGGCAATAAAGCTTTAAGAGAATTGATAGAAAGAACTAAACCTGATTATAATCTACACGGACATCTTCATAGTACAAATCATGATGTAGAGATGTTAGGGAATACTGAAATAAGGTGCGTTAGTATACTGAACGAGGATTATAAGGTTGCATATGAACCTGCGATATTAACGGTGTAAAAAGAAAAGGTGGATTTAATTTCCACCTATTTTTTTATTAGTCAGGATATATTTCATCCCCTTAATCCGTCCGCAATTATACAAGCTCTTTCAACAGTTATACGTTTCAAGTCTTCTTCTAGAAATTCTTTTAGTGAGACCGTTGCTTCGCCCCTTGAATTTGCGTACACTACTTCTTGTTCTTCCGGAAATATGGCGATTAGCCTACTACTTCCACATACTATCCTCTTCGGATTCTTAAGGTTTTTCACCTCTTGCTTAATAAAGGCTATTGCTCTGCCCCTTAAGCTCTCTAGTTCTTCTTTAAATTTTTCCATAATTTCTTCAATTAAAATATATTCTACATATATAAGGCTTTCAGTTGATTTTACTCATAGCCTTGTCAATGGTAGACTCCTCTAAGAAAACCTCTATAGCTGATTTTGCTGCTTCTATAATTTCGGGAAGGATAAAAAGCTCCTCTTCATTAAACTCACCTAGGACAAACTCCAATTGTCCATCTGGTTTAAAGTTTTTTCCTATTCCTATCTTGAGGCGGGGATATATTGAAGTTCCTAGACAATTTTCTATACTCCTAAGGCCATTGTGTCTAGCTGAACCTTTTCCTTTTAATCTAATTTTTCCAAAAGGTAAATCTAGGTCATCAACAATAATCAATAAGTGATCTAACTTAATCCCTAATTCATTTACCCAATGACTAACAGCTTCACCGCTACTATTCATTCCAGTAGATGGGCGCAAGAAATATATGTTGTCTTTTCTGGCTAAATATCCTTTATCAACACTTTTCCACTGTAGTCCATCTATATCTAATAAAACATTCCAGCCAATATTATGTCTGGTATTCTTCCATTTTTCTTCTGGATTACCTAATCCTACTATTAAAAATTTATTTTCCATACATAAGTAAGGCATACATAACCAACTGATTCCCTTAATTTTGATTAAAATATTAAAATATATGCATTATTCGTTAATAGTTATAGGTGAAGATTTTGAAAGTCAGTTGGAACCTTTTGATTGTAATATGGATTGTGAACCTCATGTAGTTATAACAAAAAGTGAAATTATAACTCAAGAAAAAGAGAAATTAATCTACGAAGAAGCAAAAGGTCCCTATTCGGAATATCTTAAAAATCCTAGTAACCTAACAGAGCATGTTAAAGAGGTTATAGGTAAACTTAATATGACTGATGAAGAACTATATCAGAATTATATAAAAAATTATTATGAGGAAGATGATATAGATCCAGATACGGGGAATATACTAGGTACTTATAATGAGAACGGTAAATGGGATTGGTACGAAATAGGTGGAAGATGGTCAGGTAAACTCAAGATTAAATTCGACTGTACTGATTATAAAATAGGATGTGCAGGAGAGAATGAGATTAAATTAATAGCTGAACGTAGAGCAGATCAAGCCAAAGTAAAAGATATAACAAATCTTAAAGAGATCACCTGTTATGCTTTTTTAAAGGATGGACAGTGGTATGAAGAAGGGGATGAGTATAATTTTTTTACCGATACAGAGGAACAGATTAAGTCTAGTAAATTAAGCTGGAATGAGAAAGTTACTAAGATGTTACAAGGACTAGATCCAGAAGAAATAATAACTTGTATAGACTATCACTGTTAATATGAAAGTTTGGTTTGTGTCTAATGGTAGTAGATTAGTTTTGTTTATAAAACTTTCTTTTTATAAAAGTATTATAGACAAGATATCTGTACAACACGAAAATTACTTTTTTGGGAAAATAAGAGTATTAGCGTTCAATGAGGATTTGTGTAGAAATAATACTGTATTGGTTTCAGATTATACACATTCAGATATATTGATTAAGTATGGGACAGTTTGCGACGTATACCCTTTATTGAAATATCCACCTAGAAAAACCATAAGGGGAATATTATCAAATCCTCAACATTTAATTCTCGAATATTACGGAAATAGTATATTAGCTGAAACATTTAACGAGACTAACTATAATTTCGTGGAATTAAATACTAATTTTAAAGAATTAAATAAAGAATTACTAGGTAAGAATTTAGAAGAACTAGAGTCGGTAGAAGAAAAAATAACATGGCAACTAGGAAAATTGCTATTAGACTAACTTTTAATCCTTACTAGTGATAATATAAATTTTATAGAACATGGAAAATAATATAATCGTTTCAGAAGATAGGGCAACTAGAATTGAAAAACTATCTTTTGTGAAAGAGACCTTGAAAAAAGAATATATAGGTCTCGATAAAATAATTGACGAAATTATTGAAAGTATTTCTGCTTGGTATATCACTCCCGAAATCATAGTTAGACCTATTATAGTTTCATTATGGGGAATGACTGGTACTGGAAAGAGTAGTGTAGTAAGAAGACTTATTGAATTACTTGGACTTGGAAACCAATCCATGACATTTGATTGTGGAGAATGTACAAGCGATAATAAAAATATAGCTGAGAATATTTGTGATACCTTAGGACTTGATAAAGAAGATTTTAATGGTAAGGTGTCAGAGGAGAATATAAAGAAAAAAGTAGGGCAAGTGTTTGTATTTGATGAGTTCCAATATGCAAGAACACTAAATGAAAACGGAGAAGAAGAAGTAAAATCTAGTCTTCGCCCTATATGGTCATTAATGGATAGCGGAATTCTTGACCTAACTGATTCCTATAGTTGGGGATTCAATCAACTTATGTCATTTATAGAGGACCTTGAATCATTTGTACCTGAGAATTCTAATATCCTAATAAAAGGAAATCAGATTATGGATCCGGAAGGAGTAAAAGCTGTATTAACTGGTATAGGATTTATGCACTATTCTAGAAATATACCTGGAATTAGTGTGATAGGGAGCAATAGTGATGCAGACGAAGACCCATGGAAACCTCTTACTTTCATAGATGATGATAAAATGAGAGTAATAATTCGAAGACTTAATTGCACAGTACCCGGGAAAGGTATGGAATTTGCAAAAGAAATTATGAGCGGAGAATTTAAATTGGGGGAGATCTATGAAAAGCTTAGGGAAATTAAATCCCTCCTTACTCGTCCGAAGTCAATTGATTGTAAGAATTCGTTAATATTTATTATAGGAAACTTGGATGAGGCTTTTATGGTAGGAGGAGATCTAAATCCTGACGTAGATGCTGATATGTTCTATGATATTACTTCTAAGGTAACTATAACGGACATAAAATCTGCACTGAAGAAAAGATTTAGACCCGAACAAATAGCAAGACTCGGAAATAATCTTATTAAATATCCTACATTAAACAAGGAAAGCTTCGAGAAGATAATTGATCTAGAGGTAAATAGGATATTGAAAGATTTTAATGAAGTTGAACCAGATATTAGTATAACTATCTCTGATAAAATGAAAAGTCTTCTCTATTCTGAAGGAGTTTACCCAGTACAAGGAGTTAGACCAATCTTTACTACTATAAGTACTATCCTTACACCTTATCTCTCTAAAATTTTAGTGGAGAAAGGAGAAAATGAAATAAAGGAAGTAACCATTGGTGTCGAAGGTGATGGTAATTTTAAAAAAGAATCCGTAACCGTAATAGTAAAATTTCCAGAACTAGGTAAAGAGAATAAATATACCCATAATCTTCAGCTCGGGGAAATAAGAAAGCCAGAGAATAGGAAGAAAAGGTATATATGCTCTGTTCACGAAGCAGGTCATGCAGTAATTTTTGCTTATAGGACAGGAAAATCCCCCAGAAATATTGTATCAGTCTCTACAGATAATGGCGGCTTTTGCACTACCTATGACCCCGAATATGATAAGGAAATAAGTAGCAGAAAAGACGTTGATGATGATGTGATGATAAGTATGGCAGGATATCTTTCTGAACATGTAATATATAAAGATAGACCCGACCTATGCTTGATGGGCTCAAATTCAGATATACAAGAGCTCTGGGAAAACTTTGAAAGGAATGTTATGGAAGTTGGATACTTTGAACCAATACCATTTGCTAATTTCCAAACACAAAGTACTATTGATGGATCTACGTCAGGAGTAAATGTAAGTGAATGGAAAATAAAATACTTTGATGGCAAGAAATTCCAAGAAGGCGGAAATAAAAGAAGCATAGAAGAAAGTATGGCAAAAAGATTAAGTGACCTGAAAAAAGAAACAACTGAAATTCTAGAAAAAGAAAAAACCCTAATAGTCCATCTCGCTTTATATCTAGGAGAAAACGGATCCATGACAGGAGAAACTTTTATGGAATACGTAAGAAAATATGGTAATGAACTAACCCCCGAATTTATGGATACTGTACGAGAAAAGAATAATCCAATATATTACTTAAATAGATTACTTGAAAATGAAAATTAAAAGTATTAGCGATGTAATTACAAACAGTAGTAGTGAATGTTTTACTTGTAAGTTTAGCGGAATGAGTTTTTCTGAAGTAAAAGAGAAAGTTCAGGCTAAATTTAAAGAACTAAAAGAACAAGGTAAACTTCGATACACGGGAATGGGCGGACTTCTTGAAATAAAAAACTGGGAAGATATGTTTAATTGCTGGAAATCTTACCAGGCAAAAGGAAGGCAGGACGAAATTACAACAGAAATATGGAAAATTTGTTGTGGATACCCTAAAAATGAAAATGTCGAGGAGTATATCTGGATTGACATGGACGAAGGATTTGCAGAACTGAGAGACTGGATCCTAAAAACTTTGTACGTATTTGAGGTTGATGTGTCTGGCTTCTTGAAAAATGAAGAGGGTAGATACGTTGAGTATAATCCTGATAAATACTGGGAAAAATGTGCTGAGGAGTAAAATCCTTGGCATTTTTTTTTAATTTCGAAAATTAGACCCGGAGGCGTAGCAAGCAATCACCCCTCTCCTCCTACATAAAGTAGTCGAGAGAGGCCGCTGCGCGGGGAGGTGAAACCTATTGAATATTTAGGGATATGGAGGACTTCGTAGAGATTTCCAATTTTTTTCCAATTTTAGCTTCTTCTTAGTCTATTTTCTCCCCTGACACTTAAAAACGGAAAAACTCCGTTAGAAAAGATTGAATACCTTAAGGGTGTGGGCAACTGTTTGTGTCCACTTACCGAAATTAATAAATTTAATAATATAATAGTTATAAACATGAGAAAATTTGAATTAACAGTTCCATTTGGTATAAAATACATTTCCGAATGGAAAGAATACAGTATGCCCAAAGGGCACTGTATTGTTGATAAGGGTGTAACTGGCTGTGGTTACACCGAAATGTGTTTGAGAAATAATCTTAATATTATTCTCTGCAGCCCTAGGAAATTACTTCTTGAAAATAAAGAAGAGAAGCATCGTCAAAAAGAACAGAACTTAAATGTCCTTTATCTTAGAAATAATATATCGGAACTAGGAGATGTGCAGAAATTTCAAGAGGAGATTAGTAAGCATCTAGAGTATTGTTCATGGAATAATTTACCAATTAAGTTCATGATTACTTATGATTCTTCTCATTACCTCATAGATTATTTATCTCAAGTAGGGTTATTGGATAAGTTCTTTTTGGTTGCAGACGAATTTCAAAGTATTTTCTTAGATGCATTTTTTAAAGCTGAAGTAGAGAATTCTTTTGTAGAAGTTCTTCAGTGTTGCCCTAATGTTATTTATCTCTCTGCTACTCCTATGCTAGAGAAGTATCTAATGCAAATAGATGCGTTTAAAGATCTTGACTACTATTCAATAGATTGGACAAAGTCTGGATACATAGAGACCCTAAAGCTAAACAGGAAGCGTACGAATTGCTTAGGTACGGAAGCAGATAAAGTTATACAGAAATATCTTTGCAATGATTTTCCAATTTCAGTAGATAGTAACGGTAATATTACCCAGTCAAAAGAAGCAGTGTTATTCTTTAACTCAGTAAACAGTATTGTTAAAATCATCAAGAAGAATAAGCTACTTCCGGAGCAATGTAACATTATCTGTGCAGACGATGAGTATAATAAAAATAAGATCAGGAAAAAATTAGGGAAGGCATTTAGTATAGGCAAAGTGCCATTGGAAGGGGAAGAGAATAAAATGTTTACCTTTTGCACCTCTACTACTTATATAGGTGCTGATTTCCATAGTAAATGCGCCAGTACTTTTGTATTCTCTGACCCAAATCTTCAGTGTCTTGCTCTTGATATTTCTCTAGATTTACCTCAAATTGCAGGAAGACAAAGAGATAGAGATAATCCATTTAAAAATAATATAACTATCTTCTATAAAACAACTAGAGGTGAAAATTTAGAGAGTAGGGAGCAATTTGATGAAATTCAGCAGAAAAGAAGAGAACAATCGATTGATATTTTACGTATTAACGATTCTATATCCGAGAAAGAAAGGGAGACTTATAGAGGCCAAATAATAGATTTAATTGCGGCAAATAAGTATAGTAAAGATTTTATCTCTGTATCGAAAAACACGGGCTTACCTACTTATAACAAACTTATAGAGATTTCCTATGAACGTGCATGGGAAGTAAGTCAGAAAGATTATCAGGACACTATTAGTGTAACGAAAGCTTTAGATAGTCTAGTAAATACAGTCTGTGATGATTATATAGACGAGGATATTGCAATTGTCAATTCTTTCTTGGATACATTTTACTCTACTGGGGTTTTTTCAGAGAAGTTAAGAATGTACTGTGAGTTTATGGACAAGTATAAAAATAATCCTTACATTAATGAATCTATCTCTTGTAAAATATTAGATATGAAATTTAAAAATTACTATAACTTCTTTGGAACAGCAGGATGTCGCGCGGGAGGTTTTAGAGATTTTAATCTAGGTCCTATAATGGCTGATGGCTTGAAAGTAGATAGACTTAGTGAAGCTATTCTTAAAGAGTTTGCACCAGGTAATAAATTAAGTAATAAGCAGATAAAAGAAATGCTGAAGAGTATTTATGGTAAGCTTGGCATTTCTAAAACCCCCAAAGCTACAGACCTAGAAGAATATTTCGAGGTTAAAGCTGGGAAATTCTATAATGATGTGGATAATAAGTGGCTTCATGGTTTAGAGCTACTTTCTTACAAAAAGAAAATAATATAATATAATATAAAACAGTTATGATTTATTTAATAGAAACAACTTATCTTATTGAGGAGACTAATACTCCTCTCAAATTATTGAAAATAGGATACACTAGTGATCAAAGTTGGAATAGTAGGTACCAAGCCTATAAGTTACACAATCCCTGTTGTAAAGTTTTATTCCGAATACCAAATGCTACCGACAAGTATGAAAGGTGTTTACATATATACTTTTCAGATCTTCGGTTCCCAGGTTACGGAAGAGAGTGGTACTATTGGGATAAAAAGATTATAAGTTTCTTTGAACAAAATAGAACCTCCGAACAACTTGTCATATCATTGAATAATATTAAAGGTGAAGGGGAAGAGGGGTATATAGCTGAGGAATTTATAAATATTTCTAGTAAAGTCGTCAGGTATCTACAGAATATTGGTAAGTTAAGCAAAGAAAACATAAGATTAAGCTTAAGTACTTTTAATTCAATAGTCAGTAGTCTGAGAAAAATAGATCATCCCAATAATATTAAAGTTTGGAGATTTATTGAAAAAGAGTTTAATGTTGATCGTAAAAGTGTATATTCCTTTTGGGAAGAGAAATTGGCAGAATTTGAATCTTTAGGTGAAAATATTTCTAAACAAGTAAGCGGGTTTATGGATAAATTTAACTCTACCAGAACTTTCATAGAAGGTATGAAGTTACTATGCAATGAGGAAAATTTAACAAAACAAGTATTGGATATTATAAACTTTCTGCTACCCATAGATTATTCTGCTTATTATTTAACACTGGGCCCAGAAAAGATAAAAGCACTTGGTTGTCAAAAGAGTAGACTTAGGAGAGAGTATGATAAAGTAACAAACAATTCTCAAATAACTAAACAGGAGATACAACAAGCTTTTTATAAAGAGTTTAGAGTAGGTGAAAGGATTGCAATCAGAGACGTTAAGCTTCGTGTACAAAAGGTATATTCATCTATTGGTCTAGAAAAAACGGCAAAAGCAGTAGATATATTAGAGTATTTCGAAGTAATGAGGACAAAAGTAAAAGATAGTAGTGATAATAAATTTATAAATGGATATGAAATTTTAAAAATTAAATAGTTATAATCACCCTTGAAAACCTTATTAATGTATAAAAATACGTCGTTTTTATTTCATTTTTGTATTTAGGAGGAAGATGTGCATGAGAGGTGCAGTACTTCCTTTCTTTTTATCCTTTCAAAGCCTTATATATGAACAACTATAAATTTAAAGAATTATGGATATATTAACTATTAAAACAAAAGAAGGAGAGAAAGAGGTAGAGAAGACTTATAGTTTTTCTATCTTTGGAGTAGTGGTTCTGTCAATTTTACTTGGCGGAATTTTTGTGAACGTAGATTTAGGTAATAAGGGCTGAAATATGCCCTTTTACTTTTTTGAAATCCTTATATATGAATGAAGTATTAATAATTATGGGAAAATATAAGGAAGTATTAGAGAAAGCAAAAACACTTTATAATATGTTAAGTGATAAAGGCGAGAAGAGCCATTTAGAAGAACTTTTTCCAGAACTTAAAGAATTAGATGACAATAAGACTTGGAAAGAGTTATTTGAATTTATAGACAAGGCGAGTGGTGGTTATTTAAATTCCGCGATTCCTTGTGAGAAGTTTCAGAAATGGAGAAAATGGCTGGTAGATAGTCAATTTCTTAACAGCGATATTGTTAAGTATATTAGGCAAGAAAGAAATAAGATAGGGTTTCACTATCAAGGAAAAGAAGTATCCTGGATTGAAATTCCCCATGATGTAAGGAGGCGTGATTATTCTTGTTATTTTAAGGAAGACTTAGATTGTTATCCTTTTGATGTTGAGAAATTATATGTGCAGAATCCTTTCAGTGGCATATCATTTCACTATGATGGTCATGTATGGGGAATGTGTGCAAGAGATCATGGAGTTGATATTTTGTGTGATAGTAAACCTACGAATCACATCACACTAGAACAGGAAGTTTCCAATGAGTCTGGTGATGCTAATAATGGTCCTGTGGGATATGGTAGAATTATTGATGATTGGTCAAAGGAGCATTTTAATAAAGGTAAAACTATATATGAAGTAATGAAACCGGACCAATTCAATGAACAAGGGAAAGTTAATTGTAATACCGGACTGGAGTTTCATGAAGGTGAGTGGTTATGTGCTAATAAACCAAATGACTATGCGCATCTTGTAAAAATAATTAAAGTAGTTGACGTATTTGGAAAAGAAAGATATAAAGTTTCAAGAGATTATGATTCTGACTTAGATGTAGTAGAATGTGATTTTATTGAAAAGAATTATCATCTTTGGACAATAGCAGATACAAGAGAAGGTGATGTGCTTGCAAATGACCACCACATCTTAATTCTAAAAGAGTTGGTCTATGATTGGTCTTCTAATGGAACTTCATATTCCGTAAAGGCCTATTGTGGCATTAAACCAAATGGTAATTTTGAGATAGGTAAAGATAATTGGAGCTTTTGTGGCACTTTACATATCCACCCAGCAACTAAAGAACAGCGTGACCTCTTATTCAAAAAGATGGAAGAATCAGGCTATGAATTTGACTTTGAGAAAAAAGAGTTGAAGGAGATTGAGCAAAAGTCCTATGGTCAAAGAAAAGAATGCTTAGATTGTCAATTTAACTATGCTGGCGAATGTGAAGGTTCCTGTCAGATGAAGAGAGAAGAACAGAAACCCGTTTGGAGTGAAGAGGATGAAACTTATTTAGACCTTATTAACACTGCGGTTAAATTATATTATACTGATGATAGAGGCAAAGAAAATCCTTGGAGAAACGAATTACTTAGGTGGCTCGAATCCCTCAAAGAAAAAATAGGAGGATAAAATTATGGAAGCACCAAAGAAATTGTATATTAGCGACTATGGCGGCTATAATTGGCACCCCGAACGTTCAGCAGTAAAAGATATTGAGTACCTTCGCAAAGATGTATTTATCGAAAGGGCTTGTAAGTTTATTAAAGAACGCCTATTTTTTGAAGATTCGTGGCATGTTGAAGGTGAGGATTGTATGCTAGATAAAGTCATCAAAGATTTCAAAGCCTATGTGGAAGGAGATGAAATATAAAATGTATACAAGAGAGGAATATTTGCAATGGTGTAAGAAACATAATGTAAAAAACCCATTGCCAGAATATAAACGTAATAAGATGACTGAATGCGGTTATCCTACACATCCTTATGACTCGTATTTTTAAAAGATATGAAAAAACAGTACATAAATAAAGCCAATGTAATAGCGGAGATAGAGAGACTTGATAATTTTTGGCATCTTTCTAAAAACACCGGTGGTCAAGCTTTTGTTGAAAGGTTACTCTCTTTCCTCGACACTCTCGAAGTAAAAGAGGTTGACTTAACTGATGGAAAAACTAATTGGTGTCCAAGTAAAAAACAAATGGATTCTTTACATGACCTGTTGGAGTATAACATTGGAGTGTTTGATTACCAAAAATATATGGAAGTTAATTCACTTTATGAAGATTTAACAAAAATATTAGATTATGAAGCTAATAGACAAAAGTAAGTTATTAGATGGACTTAAAAAACTAAAACAGAATCTTTCTGCGTCTCCTATTGTAGTAATAGAAGATGTTGAGTCTTTAATAGAAAGCCTTGAAGTGAAAGAGGTTGATTTGGAGGAAGAATTTGATAAATGTTGTGAAAACTATACATTCGATGATGAATGGGATTTATATACGGCAAAACATTTCTTTAAACTTGGATTTCAAAAAGCACAGAAAGGGGAATAAGTTATGAAAACAGGAATAGAATTAATTGCTGAAGAACGGCAAAGACAGATTAATAATAGTTATGATTCCGATCACGATTCACAGCATGATTTCAGAGAATTAACGGACGCAGCAAGAACTTATATAGACGCGGCTGTTTTAACAACTAAATCGAAAGAGATTGGCAATTCTAATGAAGCATCTATTTCTTGGCATAAAAATAATGAACCATTTGAATGGAAATATCTTAAACTCGGGTGGCCTTGGGAAGAAGAATCATTTAAACCAACAACATCTTTGGAAGACCTGATTAAGGCAGGGGCATTGATCGCTGCTGCAATAGATAGGTTACAGAAAGATAATGATCAACAAAATGATAGGTCAACTGCAGTGTAATTACTTAATTTTAAACAGATTATGGTACAAGTACAGTACATAGACAAATCCACTGTGGCAGCAGAAATAGAGAGAAGTATAAAAATCAATAAAGGTTGTATGCTTGGTTTGAGAAATCTTGACTATTACCAAGGGAAAGTAGATGCACTTAGTGACATAAATTCCTTCATCAATACTCTTGGAGAAGTGCAAGAAGAATCTGTAAGCAAGGACTTGGAAAAAGAAATAAAATTATATAGAATGAGAAACCCTATTATAGGACATAGGGAAGAGTCTTTATACAATTATATGTCAAACGTAGCCAAGTACTTCTTTGGACTTGGTTTAAAAGTAAATAAAGGAGAATAAAATATGGATATGAGTGATGAAACGCAATCAAAAAATTGTTTGTTTCCGCTAATTATCTTTATTAGTTCAGTTATTGGACTTGGTGTAATAATATTATAAATAAAATTATAAAAGAGTATGACACAAAAAGAAAAAGCGCAAAGATATATCGAGGCCTTGGAAAGAGCGAGAAAACTACATAAAGATGCTATTGATATGGGTGAGAATATTTGGGCAAAACAGTGTGAAATTATCTTCCCCGAACTTGCAGAGAGTGAGGAGGATAAAATAAGGAAAGATCTGATTGAATGGATTGATGATTTTCCTGACCCTATTTGGAGATGTCATCATAAGAAGGATGTTATTGCTTGGCTCGAAAAGCAAGGTGAGCACCATATTGCCTGTAACGAAGAGCAGTTGAAAGTACTTAACGAAGTTCTTAATTTTGCTGCGAACCATGAAAGTCCTTATTGGAATGATTACATATTTGGAACATTGAATAGTCTAATAAAACAGTTAAAGTTATGAAAAAGAAATATGTAGATAATGATGTATTCCAATTTAGAGTACAGGTTGATAACGATTTATTTGGTAAAGAAATAACGGTGTATACTAAGCCATTTCATAAATTTATATTAGGAGAACTGAGTGAAAAAGAATGGTATAAAGAATATAAAAAACAAGAAGAAATAGTACAGGAAAAGTTTTTCACTCAAGAAAAAATTAATGAATTAAAACAAGAATTGATTAAAAAGATTCAAGAATGCGATAACCCATTCTATATATTTTGTTCAGATAGAGATAGTGGATATAATGTTACTGAGGATGAGTTATTTGATTTGAATAAATAGAATATGTGTAATGAAATAAAGATTATGAAAGAACTATCAATAAGAGATAAAGCCGAAAGATATGATAAAATATCTAAAGAAGTGAAAGATTTCTTTGAAGGTAAGCAAAAAATGTATAGTGATGTTGAGCAAACATTAAATCATCTTTTTCCCGAACTTAAAGAGTCCAAGGATGGGCAGATAAGGAAAGTATTGGTTGAGTGGTTCAAAAGATATAAAGAACGAGATACTTGTGGGTCTGAAATGTTTAATGGAATACCAACTGATAATATTCTAGCATGGCTCGAAAAGCAAGGTTCTGAGCCTAATTGGTATCATCATAAAGTAGATTTATCTGACTGCTCAGAAGAATATCGCAAGGCTTATTATGATGGGTGGAATAACTGTAATATGCAACATTCACAATATAAGTCTGAAAGTAATGATGTGGTTAAATGTCTGATAAATGGGATGAAATTCTATTATGAAGACAACGAAGAAGCAACATGGGGAACAGAAAAATTCTCAATGAAGGTAAAGGACATTTTATCTTGGCTTGAAAAACAAGGAGAGAAAGACGTAAGGCAGAAGTTTCTTGAAGATTTACTTGTTGCTGACGACATTTATCAGATGTCAATGAATGAAGCAATGGTCGAAGAAGCAAGAACAAAAGCTATAAACGCTTTATCTGAACTTGAGATTTCAAAACTATTAGGAATAGAAAAGCAAGGTGAGCAAAAGCTTATTGATAAAGTTAGACCAAAGTTCCATAGAGGTGAGTGGATTACTAATGGTGATTACACTTGGAAAATAGTAGAAGTAAAACCTTTGGATTATATACTCCAATCACAAGACGGTAATATTGTAGATGACACTATATCTCATGTAGACGAGCACTTCCATTCTTTCACCATAGAAGATGCGAAGGACGGTGATGTGCTTTGCTGTGAAAATGGTTGGACTTGCATTTTCAAAACATTAGTTAAAGATGAAACTTTCAGTTCGTATTGTTTCATGGATAGTACCAAATGGTTTTGTGAAACGGGTAGTGAATGTCATACACTCAAAGAAGAATTTGTAAAAGCTTATAATGGCAAAATTTATCCAGCAACCAAAGAACAGCGTGAACTTCTTTTTCAGAGAATGAAAGGAGCTGGATATACCTTTGACTTTGAAAAGAAAGAACTAAAGAAGGTTGAGCAGGAACAAGATAGTATAAATCCATCAGAGTATATAAATGATATAGGAGGTAATGGATGTTATCTTAGAAATACCGCACAAGTTTCTTCTTGGAGTGAAGAAGATGAAAAGATGGTGAATGATATAATAGCAGCTATCGATACATTATATTATCACAGAATGGTGAACTGGCTTAAATCACTCAAAGAAAGATACACCTGGAAGCCAAGCGAGGAGCAGATTATAGCACTTAATAATGCAGTTCTTTTAAACGAAGATCATTATAATGGAGCTGTATTATCTACCTTGCTAGAACAATTAAAAAAATTATAATTTATGCCAATAGAAGAACACGAGATTATGTTTAGTAATCTTTATAAAAATTGTTTAAAATAAATAATATATGAATTACATCTTACTTTTTATTATTGGATTAATAACGGGAGTGTTATTAGTTCCGCTTATCATCTATTTCCGAGCAAGAACAAGTGGCTGGGATGATAGCAATATTTTTAATGTCTTCAGAGTACTTTGTCATTTAGCATTACATCCAGATGACTTTACTAAAATGCAGTATAAGGATGGAAAAAAGCCTTTCTGGTATTTAACTAAGGATGAATTCTCTGAAATAGTTGAATCAAGACCAAACGAATAGAGTGATTTTGATTTAGAACATGAATACCCCGGGAACGACGTTTATTGATAATCATACAATTTTTAAAAGAAGTTCGTATGAGTATTTTGATGAAAATAATTCCTGGGGCATTCTCTGAGGATTGTAAGTTTTGAATGTATTATGCAAAATATAATATACTAAATTATAAAAATAAATATGGCGGAGGAGAATAATAAGCTAAATTTTTGTGAATGTAAAACACTTGAAGAATTTAAAAATAAATTTAAGCTGTTTCATATCCAAGATTTTGCTTTGCGAGACGGAATATCATACTTTGATGTAAAGACTTCGAACATAGATGGAACCGTTATTGGAGAGATGTTCGATCACCAAGTTAGGATGAAAGCACTTTATGAGAATAATAAAAAATTTTTCAATCAAGTAGATGAAAAAGAACTCATGAATGAAGCTAAGAAGAAATATCTAAAAGATAGAGAGAATTTCATTGCAACGTATGGTGTTGAACGTCTTGAAGAATCTAGGAAAAATTATGGACAGTATTATACCCCCTACATCCCCTTATAAATAATATTATGAAAGAAGAAATTATATATTTTGAAATTAATAATTGGTTTGCTGGAAAAGATTATCCAAATGATGAAATTTTCTACAAGTGGATTGAGGATTATCAGTTTAGGAATGATGAATGGTGCAAGCAGAATAAACTTTGTGTCATGTGTGGGGCAGTTGATATGTCCATGAACTATTGTGTAGCAGCACCAAGATCATGGGTAGAAAAGAATTGTCCTAAACTACTTACAGATGAAGAGTATGAATACAAGATTATTACAAGCGGTCCGGATAAGGAAACGGTGAAAACATACAAAAAGAAATATTCAGATTTTTTACGTTATCCAGATAGTGATGGTGATGTATATGGACGTATTAGTGATGATTGGTGTTTTCCAGAATATCGTGAAGAAAATTTTGGAGTGACATGGAATAATAGTTGGTGGGGAGATTGAAAGATGAATAAGGTCTGTACGTACGTAGAACAAACAAAGAAACTTATAAAACTTGGTATTGATATTAATACTGCTGACCTTACAATCATTGACCTTCCAATTCAAGGCGGAGATAGGTTTAAGTTTATTAGTAGTAGATTACCTAATGATACTTTCCCTTCTATTACGGATGGTAAGTCTGAAAAAGTACCAGCATGGAGTCTTAGTGCTTTGTTGGTTATTAGAAAATAGGAAGTTATAAAAAGTTATACAGGCGAATTATGGAAAACAATATAAACAAAAGGTACAAGTCTTTCACATCTTTGGAACAGTCTAAAAAGTTGGCTGAGATACTTCCATTAGAAAGTGCCGACCTATATTATTATAAATATGGTCTACCACAGTTTATAGAAGGACAAGGAGATTATGAAAGTATAAAGACTGATAAATACCGTGATAAAATCCCTTGTTGGTCACTTGCGGCGTTGATTAGTGTTTTACCAAAATTTATTAATTCTGGTACGCATTATACTTTTCTCCTTATTTATCCAACTCAAAATTTAAGGTGGACAGTAGAGTATTCGGATGACAATGCTGTTGTTGATTTTTATTTTAATTATAAAAATTTGATTGATGCTTGTTACAAAATGATATTAAAGTTAAATGGACTTAAAATGTTATGACCATGAATGCATATACTAATTTAGAGCAAAGTATAAAGTTGGCTAAGATATTGCCGGTTGAGAGTGCGGATATGTGGTATCAATATACGGGTATAAGTATTAAGGATGGTTCTGAAAGACCTATATATTTTCCAATGGTTATAAGAGACTGTAAATCAGACAAAGATATTCCATGTTGGAGCTTGGTAGCGTTGTTTGGTGTCTTGCCCACATTTACCATTGATCGTTCTGATAACCATTATTATAGGTTTCACTGTATGGAAAGATTTACTGAATGGTATGATAACCCTATTGACGCTTGTGTAGCCATGATTGAGAGGTTACGTAAACTTAAAATGATATGAACAGAGAGAATATTAAAAAGTTAGGGGATAAAATAAGGTTGCCGTCTGAAAACCCTCGAATGCCTTATATATGAGAGATAATAAAATTGAATATTAACTTTCCTAGAGCAAGTAAATAAAGCTTTAGGATTTTATTTTTAAGAATATGGGAAATTTATTTAAAAAAATTGTAGCGATCATGATAATAGTAGTGATCGGATTAGTGACCCTGTTTGAAGTACTTAGCTTCAGGTGGTCAATTGAGGATATGTCGACCGGAGAAAGAATTTTCGGGGCGATAATGATGGTTATTGCTGTCCCATTGTGTTTTTGGGTACATGGGGCGATATGCAAGAAGGGTGATAAATAAGTCGCCCTTTCTTTTTTATCCTTTCAAAGCCTTATATTAGAGGTAAAATATTTTAAAACTTGAAGAAAAATGGAGAAAAATTTTATTACTTATGGAATTCATATCAACCCATCTAAATTTGATGGAATAAAGATGGAAAGAATGATGTATGTCAATAAACCAGATGGAGGTTTGTGGGCAAGTAGAGAAGACCTTGATTCATGGAGAAAATGGTGTGAATTAGAGGGATTCAGAACAGATAGATTAAAAACATGGACTAAATTTGAACTAGAAGATGATGCGAATATACTCATAATAAATAGCATTAAAGATCTCAGGAAGATACAGGATAAATTTCCATTACCCAATCCTTATCATATAAAATTGATTGATTTCAAAAAGATAGAGTCGTCAGGTTATGATGGGGTATATTTAACAGAAGTGGGAAATTTACAATGTCATTTACCAATGGATCCTGAATCTTTTGAGCTAGATCTAAATGCGTGGGATGTAGAGAGCCTCGTGTTATTCAATTTAGACCATATTATAGTAAAGGAGATGGGTTAATCCCATTTCTTTTTACCCTTCAAATTGAATAAATTCCATTAATAACCCCTCAAGTACTTATTTATAGATTAAGAAACCATTTTAAAAAAAATTTTTAAACATGAAAGCAATTGATAGTAAAATTTTAGTAAAAGAAGAAAAACAACAAGATCTTGCGTTAACAGAGAAGCTTGGTGGATTTCAAATTCCAGTAGGGGCAGGTGAATTTGGCGTTTACAAAGTATTAAGCGTCGGTGAAAAAGT
>Ga0326512_10001347_pt1 | contig 19251 bp, 36 predicted proteins | sample 1_2617_0518_D_FD_203652 | JGI IMG/M metagenome (GOLD analysis project Ga0326512, IMG submission 203652) | Bovine rumen microbial communities from UC Davis, California, United States - 1_2617_0518 | ecosystem: Host-associated > Mammals > Digestive system > Stomach > Rumen | place: USA... | reverse complement strand
TCAGGCCAAGGCCGACGCCCAGAGCGCCGCTGGAGCTGCCGCAGGTTCCGCAGCTGCCGCTGCCGCAGCCGTGGCCGGAATCGAGAGCAAGGGCGCTCAGCAGATCGCGGCCATCGAGACCGCCGGGACAACTCAGATCGCCGCTGTGGATGCTGCTGGGGCCGCTCAAGTGCAAGCCATCGAGGACAAGGGCGAGGAAGTTATTGCATCGATTCCGTCTGACTACACCGAATTGGCGGACGAAGTTAGTGACTTAAAGTCGTCTTTGTACGATCCACGCACCGGCCTCGACCAGAAAGCCGGACTGCTGAGAGACACAGCAGAGGGCGCGGTGACGTCGTTCGTCCCGGACGCATCGGTCGAGAATCTGCTGGGCTTGACGGTCGATATCGAGCCTGTGCAGGATTTGCACGGGTATGACCATCCGTGGCCTGCGGGTGGCGAGAAGAACTTACTTGAAAATCTTCAAACTACCCAAACCATTAACGGTGTTACTTTTACTGTTAATTCAGATGGAACAGTATTAGTTAACGGAACTGCAAATGATCTTATAGTTTACACGATTAACGCAACGACTCTCCGCAATAATCTCGTAAATGGCGATTACTACATTTTGAGCGGCTCGCCCACAAATGCAGATACGTCCAAGTGGAAGTTTCGACTTTATATGGGTGGGGATTACATAGATACGGGGAGTGGTAGGCAATTCGCTTACAATAGTTTGACTATGGATTGCAAAGTTGATATTGTCGTTTATAGCGGTACAACTATTACCAATTTACTTTTCAAGCCGATGGTATGCGCAATTTCCGACCAGAATCCTACCGTATTTGCCCCCTACTCCAACCTATGCCCCATCTCCGGCTGGGATGCGGTCTTCATCTGGACCAAGCCAACGCATGACACAAGCGCAGACCCGACCGTGACCATCCAGTTAGGCCAAACCGTCTACGGCGGAACGCTGGATGTGACGGCGGGGACGCTGACGGTGGATAGGATTACAGATGCTCTGACCGGGCAGGAGTACATGGTTGCTTTTGATGTTTATTATACAGTAGCGAACACACATGCGCATCCTGCATGGTCAGGGGCTAATGTGCTTTGTAGTCATTTTGCTCAGTCTGGAACGAACAGCGTGGCTTCTGGTAATTCACCAAATAACGTATGGTTCAGACTTGACAAAACGGTAGCAGATTTTGCAACGTTGGACACATTCAGGGCGTACATTGTCAATCAGTACACAGCAGGAACGCCTGTCCAGATTTCCTACCGTCTCGCCACGCCACTCGTCTTCGACCTTGACCCCGTTGCCGTCTCCACCATCGCGGGACAGCTCAACAATCTGTGGGCAGACGCGGGGGATGTGAGTGTGGAATTCGCGGCCGATCTCAGGCATTACATCGACACCAAAATTGCCGCCGCTGTTGCGGCCTTATCGTAAGGAGGTACAAGCATGTACGAATTTTTGAAATCCCTTATTGCCGCTGGCGGCTATCGTCTGGAGGCGATGGAGCGCACCATCGAGCGGCACTATGTGCGCGGCGATCTGACGGACGAACAGCGTGTCGAACTGCTCCAGCTTGCCGCAGACAATGCTGACGACAGTAAGGAAATTGATGTTGTCGCCGTCCTTGCTGACCTTGAGCAGAGAGTCGCACGGCTGGAGGCCGCTGGCGTGGTGGTCTGGACGTCCGGGCATATCACCGCAAAGGGCGAAACCGTCCTCTACGATGTGATAAAGGAAGGTCACTACCGCTACTGCCGTTACGATGGTGGCAGGGCATCGACTACCCTTGCCCCCGGCAAAATCAACGGCTGGGTGGTGCTTGACGGCGCGGGTGGTGCTGTGACGCACACGGTCGAAAAGGACGCAGAGGGTAACATCATCCTCGTCCCGGTCGAGCAGACGGCAGAAGCCAATTGATTAAAGGACACTTTAAGTCAAGATCGGGGCGGCGCTCAGCGTCGAAGGACTGCGTTCCACGCGGTGTTTTGATGTAGGCGCTGACCGCCGCCATTTTTGAGAGAGAAGGTGAAAAATGACCGAAATCGAGGCGAGAACCGCCGTCTGCGCGCAGGCGCGCGCCTGGCTCGGACGTCGGCAGTCTGACGGCAGCCATCGGGAGATCATCGACCTTTACAACCGCAACCGCCCGGCGGGCGGCTACGTGATGACCTACACGGATCCCTGGTGCGCGGCCTTTGTCTCGGCCGTCGGCGTGGCTGCGGGTCTTTCGGCCGCGATCCTGCCCGGCGTCAACTGTGACGGCATGATCGAGGCGTACCGCGCCCGGGGCCGCTGGGTCGAGGATGACAGCTATCTCCCGGAGCCGGGCGACCTGATCTTTTACGACTGGCAGGACTCCGGCGTCGGCGACAACGTCGGCAGCTCCGACCACGTCGGGATCGTCGTCGACACCGACGCCCGGAACATCACCGTGATCGAGGGCAACAAGGGCTCGGCGCAGAACGTCTCGTATCGCACCGTACCCCGCAACGGGCAATTCATCCGCGGCTTCGCCGTCCCGGACTACGCGGCGGCCGCCTCCGTACGGGAGGAACTTGCTCAGTCCCCGGACTCTGCACAATCCTCCGAGGATCCCGTAGGGGCCGACGCCCCCGGCGGCCCGGAAACTCACGCCAAGCAGGACGGCTCCGCCCTCTGCGCGGCGCTGCCGGTGCTGAGCTACGGCTGCTGCGGGCGCTCGGTCGTCGTGGCGCAGGGCATCCTGATCGCCCTCGGCTATTCCTGCGGGCCGGACGGCGCGGACGGGGATTTCGGCTATAACACGCGCGTCGCCGTGCGCAACTTCCAGCGCGGGGCCGGGCTCCCCGAGACCGGCGAGGTCGACGCCAAAACCTGGGCCAAGCTGCTCGGGGTTTAAGATCAACACAATTTGAGGAGGTCATTATGATGCCTGCACCCGAAAAAGCTACAGAAATCAAGGCGGCGATCGCCGCCGTGCTCGCGTTTTTCACCGCCCTCTGGGGCTGGCTCGGCTGGGCCGTCTTGGTCTGGATCTTCTGCTTCCTGCTGGATTATCTGTCCGGCACGGCGGCGGCCCGCAAGGCCGGGGAGTGGTCAAGCTCCATCGCCCGCGAAGGCGTGTGGCATAAGCTCGGCGAGATCTTCGCCGTCCTGGTCGCCGCGCTCTGCGACATCGCGTTAAAAATCGTCGTTTCGAGCGGTCTGGATTTGGGCTTTGAGCTCCCGACGCTCATCACGCCCATTGTGCTGCTGTGGTATATAATCACCGAGCTCGGCAGCATCGCCGAGAACGCGGAGAAAATGGGCGCGCCCGTTCCGAGATGGATTAAAAACGGCTTGAAACAGTACAGAGACCGGATCGACAAGGATCACGGCGGCACAGAACCGCCCGACACGGACGAGACGGACAAAACAGAGTGACAACAGACAAGCCCTCCGGAGCACCCGGAGGGCTTTATTTTTTTTGCGAATTTCTTCGCATTTTCTCAAAGTTTTTATTGACATTATATAAACTCTGTGATATTATAGACTCACAAGGAAACAAGAGATAAATAAACAGGAGGAAACAAAAATGAAACTCACCGATACGCAGATCTCCGCGCTGGAAAGCAAGGGCTTCTCCCGCTGGCAGAAGGGCAACATGGATCGCCTCTACATCAACAGCACCCGGATCGGCCTCAGCTGCGAATACTACAAGACCGGCAACATCCGCAGCGCAGAGCTCAACGGCGAGAGCATCAGCAACTGCCGCGCCCGCGCGATCAAGGACTCGAAAAATTACATCGACGTGGCCGATGGCAGCATCCACACCGAGCACAGCGAGATCCGCGCGAACATCCAAGCGATCCTCGACGAGATCACAGCAGCCTGAAGCAATGACAAACAAAACCAAGGAGGAACAAACAATGAAAAAGTCTGAAATCGTAATGATGCACCGGGAGCAGGCCCGGAAGCTCTACACACAACGCACACTTGACGCGATCGCCCGCCGGATCGCGGCCGGGGAGACGGAGTTTAAGATCGGCCGCCGCTCCTACTGGGTGACGGAGTCTGGTGTGCATTATGAGCAGCTCGGCGAGCCGTTTTGCATCATGTTCCACGAGCTGCCGCTTGATGCGACGTACTGGACGCGATTTGACCACGAGGCGCTCGACCTCGCGGAGAAAAACACGGAGGGGACGAAATGAAAAAGATCATCAATGGCAAGGTCTACGACACAGAGACCGCGCAGAAGGTTGGCTATTGGAGCAATAGCCTCGGGTACAATGATTTCAACTGGAGAGAGGAATCTCTTTACCGCAAGAAAACCGGTGAGTATTTCCTCCACGGCGAGGGAGGCCCGCGGACAAATTTCGCCGAGCGCGTCGGAAACATGTGGGGCAGCGGCGAGCGGATCATGCCGCTCACCTTTGCCGAGGCCAAGGCCTGGGCCGAGGAACACCTCGACGGCGATGAGTTCGAGGCGATTTTCGGCGAGGTCACGGAGGACGGCAGCCGCGTCCAGGTCTGCTACAGCCTGGCCGCCTCCACCGTCGAGACGATCAAGCGCCGCGCCGGAGAGCTGGGGATCAGCGCCAGCGAGTACATTGACAAGCTTGTGAGCGGGAGTTAAGTTGTATTCAGTGTTGTAGAAATCGAGAAAAACCGCGTAAACACTGGCAAAAAAACAGACTGTAAATCTGCTGGCAATGCCTTCGGTGGTTCGAATCCACCTTCCCCCACCAAGTTAAAAACCTCTCAGAAATGAGAGGTTTTTAACTATTTATTGCACTTTTTCGGCGGTTTTAAGCCTGATTTATTGGTTGCGGCGTTTTGGGCTTGGCACTTAAAAAGTATGAAAAAGTTAAATCATGTTGTATTATTTGTTGTAAAAATGTTGTAAGGCCGGGGCGGTTATGCCCCGGCCTTTTTTGTTTTCGGCGTCGTTTTTTTGGTCATGGAGCGGGAGAATTTCCTCACGTTCTTGGCGGCGTATTTTTTGCGCAAGTCGGTGTAGATTTTGAGCGTCGTGGTGATATCCGCGTGGCCGAGAACGTCTTTCATGGTGTAGACATCAACCCCGGCCTCAAAAAGCAGTGTGGCGGTTCCGTGGCGTAGATGGTGCGCGCCGATGGTCGGTTTTCCGGCCTCATCCGTCCAGCCGTGGGCGGCGCAGAAAGAGGCCCACGCCGTTTCCCAATTTGAGTCGGTCATGTAGCCGTCAACGGCTTTTCGCCCGGCGTGATAGTCACGATGCGGGAAAAGCCACTTGCCGGGATGCGCGGCGATCCACGCCTGCAGAGGGGCGCGGAGCGGGTCTATGATCGGCACGGTGCGGACGCCTGCCTCGGTCTTGGCGGCTGGTATGCGGATCACCCAGGCGGACAGATCAATGTCAGACAGAGGGCGGTGGAGCGCTTCGGAGCGGCGGAGGCCGGTGCAGAGCAGGAAAAACGGGATGAAGCCGAAATCCAGATCATCCTTGCCCGCAATGATTTCGTCGATAACGTCATCCTCCGGCGCGCTGCGCTTGCCTTTCGGGAGGCCCTTCGGGTTTTTAACGCTGAGGGCGGGATTGTACGGGAGACGGATATCGGGATCGGCTACGGCGTGGTCAAGCGCCATGCGCCAGATGCAGCGGCGGGAATTGACGACGGTATAGGAGAGGCCGCGCGCTTTCTGCGTGAGCAAATCCTGCTGCACGTCGAAGGCGGTCAAATCCTCGACGGGGCGGGAGCCGTATTCGGCGCGCAGCTCGGCGACGTGATGGGCGTAATTCTTCCATGTTCTGTCGCTGATTTCCTCCCGGTGCTGGCGCTCCCACGCTTCCAGAACGTCGGAAAAGGTCACGCGGCGCGGCGTCTCTTTTTCCTGTATCTTTTCATATAGGCGCGCCGGATCGCGGTCGTAAACTGCATGGCGCGGGCCGGTCGGCTTGCCGTCTCGGTCAAGCTCACGGTAATAGCCCATATACAGCCCATCCTTGCGGCGGGTGTATAGGCTCGCATAGTCGATCTTTTTCATTTTTCTTCTTTCCCCTGTTTTTCGCTCAAAAAGATAAATCTTTCCCGAAATTTATCTTTTTAGGATCGACTGTCCACTTTTTTGGACAGTGCTTGATATACAATGATTATAGTTAAAAAATGTTAAAATTGTCAAGGGGGAAAGACAGAGAATGACAGACAGGGAGATTTTAATTGCGGCGATCAACCAGCAGATGCAGGAGGCCCCGGAGCGGGTGTTATATTTGACGCTGGTGTATTTGCGCGGCTGGGGGTACAGTGACCCGGGTGGAGAGGCAAAAACGGCACAGAGGGCAAAAAAACGGGCAAATAGAGAAAACGGGGGCTGACCTTGGCGGGCCAGTCCCCGTTTTCTTTTTGCGCGGGTCATTCCTTCGGCGGATTCGCGGCAAGCTCGGCGGCGACGCTGTTATAAACGTCCTCCAAGATTGTCCACTCCGGGCCGTCAGGATCGAAGCGCAGCAGCGCGGCGATCAGGGCCGCCTTGAAGCTGTCCGGGGCCGTGGCCATCATGCGGGTCACTTCCTCGGTTATCAGTTCTTCCCGCGTCTTGTCCGCGTACATCTCCCCGGCCCCGGTGCGGAGCCACGCCTCGGAGACATGAAATTCCCGGCAAATGTCCCGGATTGTGCGGTCGGACGGTTCGCGGGAACCTCCCTCGATCAAGGCCACATAGTTTTGAGTAATTCCGATTCTTTCCCCGAACGCGGCTTGCGTCAGGCCCGCGTCTTTTCTGATTGCTTTTATTCTGCTTTTCGTGCAATCACCCCCTGAAGATAAAATATCATAAAAATATAACAGTGTCAACAAAAAAGTGGAATTTCCTATTGACAGCGCAATAACAGTGTGATATATTAGTATCACAAGGTCAACAAGGCAAAACACAGGGGGAAAGAGAAATGAAAGCTTTTTACGATAGCAACACCGGCCTGACCGAGATCGCGCGTGTCAGCACCTTCGGCGCGAGCAACCGGCGCGACATCATCCGGCGGGTGATGAACAGCGGCGCGTTTGGCGCTGTCAGTTTCGCCCAGGCGGTCGAGGCGTTCCGCTCTTACGAGCGCGCCGGGCTGGTGGCCAGCGGCGAGGGCTACGTTGTAATTTATCACGACGCGGCTTGAATTTAATAGCCCGCCCCGGAGGTCACGAGGGCAAGAAAGAGCACTACAAAATCCGGTACTCTGACGCGTATGAGGTTTACGGCCTGACGCGAACGGGCTGCTGCGGCTGCCCGATCAGCTACAAGGCCGTCGAGGATTTGGAAAAGATTCGGCCCTATGAACCGACGCTTGTAAAAGCGGCCTGGAATGTGTTCGGAAAGAGTTACCTGTACAGACAGCAATACAACGAATACAAGGCCGCGCGGATGGCGGCGGAGAAGGAAGAGAAAAAAAAGAAAAAGCTGCCGCCGCTGTTTCAGGATGACAGCGCGGAGACGGTGAGCGTGTGAATTTCAAAACTCGTCCCGGCGAGGATAAAAAGCCAGTTAAGCCGGGAGCGTCCCGCGCAGGTGCGCGGGGGTCTGGGTTAGGGCATGGCCCGGAGGGAGAGCCAAGGCAGACGGAGTAGGCGGAAGCCGAAGCAAGAAGGCAAGGTAAGAGCGGGAATGGATACCGGAAGGCGCATGACGCAGGCAAGGCCGCCCGCCGCTCTCCCAAATAAAAAACAGGAAAGGAGAAAAGCTATGTCGGAAAAGGAAAAGGCAATGCTTGAAAAGATCGCGGCGCTGCCTGACCCGATCAAGGAAAAGTTCATCGACCGGCTGGACGGCGCGCGGATCGCGCTTGACGCCCTCGGCGCTGGCGGCGCGGCTGCGAATCCGGCCCCCGCCGCGCAGGAGGAAAAGAGGGCCGGGGCATGAGCCGGGAAAAGGCCGGTTACAGGGACACACTGGCCGCTCTCAATGAAATGTTCCCGGAACAAGGTATGCTCAATCAGGCGCAGGTGGCGCGGTTTTTAGGAGTTACCCGCCAGACGGCGGCAAAAAAAATCCGGTTCAATCCCGCCACGGCGCGGGTCACAAAGGCGGATCTGGCGCGGCAAGTGTGTCTTTGAAAAAGGGGGAAAGAAATGAAAATGGAAGCTTCAAGGCTCCCGGTTTTCCGGGAGAAATTCAGGGAGTTGCGCGGAGACCTGACACAGGCGCAATTTGCTGACAAGCTTGGATTATCCAGGCCGACGGTTGGACTCTATGAGAGCGGGGCAAGAATCCCTGATGCGAAGGTTTTGCAAAAGATTGCAAGCCGCTGCAACGTGTCTGCGGACAATCTTCTCGGCCTGCCGAGCTGCCAGACGGACATGGAGCCGGAGAATGATCCGGACGCAGCGCAGGACAGCGGGGCGCCGGTGCGCTTTGTGATCGACAATGACGGCAAAGCGGAATGGGCGCTCAAGAGGATCAAGGAAGCGGAAGACGAGCACGAGCGGCTTATTGCTCTGGTAGAGCAGGAGCGGGCGGCGCTGGACGAAAAAAAGGCCAGATTCGACGCGGCGCTGGAGCGCGACACCGCCTTTTTGAAGGACGCGCTTGACGGGTACATGCGGACGGTCAAGTGCAAGGAAAGCAAGACACAAGAAAGCTATCAGCTTCTCTCCGGGAAGTTGATCCGCAAAAAGGCGGGCGTCGATTTTAGCGTAGACAGTGATGCGCTAACCGGTTGGCTCCGGGAGAGCGGGCGCGAGGATTTGCTCGCCGTGACGGTCAAGCCCATGTGGGGCGAGATCAAAAAGCGGCTGACCGCTGACCCGGAAAGCGGGGCGGTCGTGATCGCCGAGACCGGGGAAGTGGTCGAAGGCGTGACGGCGGTCGAAAAGCCGGAAACATTCAGCATTAAATTTAATTAAATACAGGAGGAAAAGAAAAAATGTCTTTAACAGTCAACGGAAACAGCGCATCGAGCATCGAGCCGATTGCGGAGGGAACGCATCTGGCGGTTTGCAGCATGCTCATTGATTTGGGCTTGCAGTACAGCGAGCAGTATAAAAACAGCTCGCGGAAAGTCCTGATCGGCTGGGAAATCCCCGAGGAAACCATTGAGCTTGACGACGGGCCGCACCCGCGCACGATCAGCAAGCGCTACACGGCCTCGCTCAATGAGCGGAGCAACCTGCGCGCGGATCTGGCCGCATGGCGCGGGCGGGATTTCTCGCCGGAGGAGCTGGCCGCTTTTGACCTGAGAAACATCGTAGGGAAAAGCTGCCTCATCAACATCACCCATAGCACGCGCGAGGGCAAGACGTATGCCAACATCGGAAGCGTGATGGCGCTGCCGAAGGGAATGAAGGGGGGCAAGCTGTCGGAGCCTCCGACGGTGTTTGATCTCGACACTGACCCGCTGGAGCTGGTTGAGAATTTCCCGAAGTGGATCGCCGAGATCGTCAAAAAGAGCTCCACCTATCAGGAGCGGCTTACGCCCCCGGCAGCAGCGGCAGCGGATGAAGGGGGAACCACCTTCCAGGAGCTCGACGACGACGACGGAACGCTCCCATTTTGATGCACCGGCACGATGAAAAAGAGGGCTGAACGATGGCAAGAGAATATTTCTGCGCGTATCACTCCCTTTTGGAAAGCTTAACACCCTTCGGAGATGCGGAGTGCGGGCGTCTTTTCAGGTCATGCCTGAAATACAGCATGACAGGCGAAGAGCCGGAACTCGGCGGGAACGAACGGTTTATATGGCCAACACTTAAGGGCATGATCGACAGAGACAAGCAAGCCTATTCAGCGACCTGCGAGGCGGCGAAAACAAACGGCAGCAAGGGCGGGAGACCGAAAAAGGAAAAAACCGGGGGGTTTTCAGAAAACCGGGGGGTTTTTTCAGAAACCCAAAAAAGCCAAGAAGAAGAAAAAGAAGAAGAAAAAGAAAAAGACGAAGACGAAGAAGAAAAGAGTATAAGCGCTGCCGCGCCGCTCGCGCCGCCGGAAAAGGCAAAAAAAGAGCCAATGCATAAACACGGGGAATTCGGCTGGGTGTTGCTGACCGATGCACAGTATAACGCGCTGCTTGAAAAGCTCGGGGCTGAAGAATTGGGGCGCTGCATTGAGTACATCGACCAGGCGGCACAAAGCACCGGGAACAAAAATAAGTGGAGAGACTGGAATCTCGTCATTCAGCGCTGCTCCCGGGAAGGCTGGGGCAAGCGGCAAAACGGCGGGAGCGGGCAAAAAAGGACTTTTGCGGACGTGTACCGAGATCGGATGGAAAGGGGGCGGCAGGGATGACGATGGAGCAGGTTATGCAGGTTTTAACGCTGCTGCAATGCGAATATCCGGGCAGCTTTTCACAGCTCGATGAACGCGGGATGACGCTGAAGATGGAGCTGTGGGCAAAGGAATTCGCAAACGATGAGTATAACATCGTCTTTGCCGCGATCCGCACTTACATGCGGACGCCGGAGCGCTTCGCACCGTCCATCGGGCAGGTCCGGGAGATTATGACCAGCCTGACGGCGGGAGAGGAGCTGCCGGAGCAAAGCGCCTGGGCGCTTGTTTCGGCAGCTTGCAGAAACGGCCTGTACGGTTACAAGCAGGAGTTTGAAAAGCTCCCTCCAGAGGTGCAGGCGGCTGTCGGAGCGCCGGAGCAATTAAAAGCATGGGCTGCTATGGACGCGGACACGGTGGAGAGCGTCGTTGCCAGCAATTTTATTCGAAATTTCAAGGCGCAGAAGGCGCGGGAAAAGGCGCGGGCGGCGCTCCCACCGGAAATGCGGGATCTGATCGGCGGGATCGCCGACAGCATGAAGCTCGGCGGCGGGGCAAAAACCGCCTTGCAGGAGGGCAAAAAAACGGCGCTGCTGCCTCCGGTGCTGGAGCCGCTGAAATACGTTCCGCCGGAGCCAAAAGCGCCGCCGGTACAGAACAGGCGGGAATATACCCCGCTGCCGGAGGGCGAATGGGTCAAGCGACGGGAGGAGCTTTTGCGGACATTGGAAGCGGAAAGAGGGGCTGAGACTTGCGGCAAGTATTACGGCTTTGCCGGGGCTGCGCTGAAGACCTGCGGGCCGTCGGTTACACGGTCACGCCGGAACCGGGAGAGGCCGGAGCGCTTGACGTCTGCGAGATTTGCGGCAAGCGGACGGAAACGCGCGCGGCGGAGATCAGCAAGACCGGGAAGGGGGCGCGGCAAAATGCAAAGCGTAGCGCCCTGTAAAGACTGCGAGCAGCGCCGGGCCGGGTGCCACGCCGACTGCGATCTCTATAAGGCATGGAGCGAAAAGCGCACGGCGGAAATCCGCAAGGCGATGGCGGCCAAGTATGCGGGCGCTGACGCGCTTTTGTCCGAGGGCGCTGCGCGGACGCGGAAACGGTATCACCGGCACAGACGGAAATAAAAAGGGCCGCCCGGAAGCGGGCAAGGCATCCGGGCGGTGGGGATCAATACCGCGCGGCGGGGGAAAACGCCGGGCGGAAAGAACAGGGGGATTTTAGCAAAAATGAGCGTAAAAATCAAGCTTGACGCGCTGCAGGGCGTGTTTTTGGGACTGAGCGCCGCCGCGCGCTGCGCTTTTGAGCGGCTGAGAGTCCGCGCGGGGCTGTATAGGATTGTCAAATCCGGGCTGGCGGTTATCCTTGCCGCCTGTGTCTTGGCGGCGTACAGCGTGATTCTGTGCCGCTGGCAACACAACAAGGATATGCGGATTTTCAGCGCGTGGGCGGACACTTACGAGGCGCGGCAAAAAGCAGCGGCACAGGCGGCGCTTGAATCAGATCCGTACACATTGCAGCTCAACGCGGAGGCTGAGATGCTCGCGCGGGTGCTGTACGGCGTGCGCGACAATTCGACGGACGATCTGAAAACGCTGTGTTGGTGCGCGTTTAATAGGGTCGACAATCCGGCCTTCCCGAACACGCTGGCGGCGGTGATCGACACGCCGAAGCAGTGGATGGGGTACAGCGCCGGGAACCCGGTTTTGGAAAGTCTGTATCAGATCGCGCGTGAGCAGCTCGAAGCCTGGCACGGGGACGGGCACAGGCCGGTGGCGAATACATTTGTGTTCATGTCCTGGGCCCCGGACGATATATGTCTGCGCGATCAATGGACGGCGGGCAGCGGAACGAAGTATTGGAGGTTCGGACAGTGACACCACAGGGGAAACGTGTCTATGCTTTTATGCGGGAGCGCGGGCCGATTACGGACGGTGACGCGCGGACGGTCTGCGGCGTGTCCAGGCTCTCGGCGATCATCCTGCAGCTGAAAAAAGAGGGCGTGGAGATCAAAGCGGAGTGGATAGAGGGGAAAAACCGTTTTGGAGAAATCACGCATTTCAAGCGCTATTGGTTGGCGAATTAAAAAGGGGGAAAAGAGAATGTACACTGTAACGTTTTTTGCGATTTTTTTGATTTTCTGCGCAGGGCTGTGCGCGGGCGTGTCCGGGATGGCGCTGGTGCTTTATGTGCTCAACCGGGAACAGGAGGCATACTGGGAACCGGCGGAAGAATTCGCAGAAGACCCGGAGGATCGGGGGGAAAATTAAAAATGACGATATCTGAACGTATAGCAATAAACGCAAGATATCTGTGCAAGCAACAGGGTAAAGAGGTCGGCGAGATGGAAGCCGCTGTCGGGATTTCGGCTGGGTACTTGTCCAGAATAAAGGGGAAAAAGTCCATGGGAATAGATGCCGGTTATGCTCTGGCTGGCTGGCTTGGTGTTAGCATGGACGAGTTGGCTGATCCGCAGATGACGAAGAAGCAGAGAATTGCAGAGTTAAAAGCCGAACTTGCCAAACTTGAATCAGAGGGGGAATGAATATGGCTAATTATATCGACAGCGAGGCATTTCTTGCAGAACAGCGGAACTTGTACTGTGAGAATTGTGCCAGACGCAAAGGCATGAAGAACGGTAAAATGCGATTCGTGTATGAAATCGGTGATGCCCCATGCCGCGCCTGTGGTATCGGTGATGTTCTGGATGATGTCGAGAATTTCCCCGCCGCCGACGTGCGGCCTGTGGTGCGTGGGCAGTGGGTAGATGAACCGATAAAGGGCATTAGGTATCATTGTTCTGTTTGCCAAGGCCGATTTGATTATACATGGCACTTCTGTCCCAATTGCGGTGCGGATATGAGGGAGGAAAGCTGATGTATGACGAACTGATTGCGGAACTGCGGCAGCATCATTGTGATGCTAAAGAGGATGATACACAAGAAGTCTGCGAAGAATGTGCCTATGATGTGATTATAGCGGACGAAAGCGTACCGAGCGGAATCGCAAGTGTTTGCGTGTGTGGACTAATGAATAGAGCCGCCGATGCCATTGAGGAACTGCAAGCCGATAAAGCTGCACTTAACGGCACGGTTACGAATTTGCTTGAGCAGATTAAAGATTTTGGCAAGCCCCGCTGGATTCCCGTGAGCGAGAGACTGCCGAGCGCACATGAGCTTGTCCTTGTTTACAATCCCGGCTATTTAATGTCTACAGGCTTCATGTACGAAGATGGACGATGGCGGGTAAGAAGCATAGATTACCCAGGCACACCGACCTATTGGATGCCGCTGCCAGAGCCGCCGAAGGAGGAAAGCTGATGAGTTACGTCGAAGCAATTTTGATTTGTGACCACATCGACGAGGAGTCGATCGGCGGCCGCGCGATCGGCATGGACGACAAGCTCGCCGCCATCGAGAAGATCCTCGGCATGGCGACGATCAACGCCGTCCGGAAAGACACGCTGCTCAAGGTCGTGCACTGGTTCTGGGCTCACTGCGTGGACGTGGAGGAGGGCGAGACATGAAGTGCGCTGGTTGCCCGCTATTCACAAGCTGGAACAATGAATCAGACAGAGGCGAAGCTTGCGCCCTGTTTGGTGACGGATGGGACAGCCCTTTTCAGTATGAGGACAAGGACGGGTCAATAGTCGGATGCTATATCGACAGGCATTTCATTGTGAAAACTGACGAGGAATATCAAGAGCATTTACTGCAGGAAGCGTCATCGTTTGAAGCGTGGATGCTTGAAAAAGAGAAAGAAGGGAACGGCGAGGAATGTTTATTGATGTAATGTGTTCTTGCTGCGGGAATCATCAAAAGCTATCAAACAAAAGGATTGCAGACACAGTAGATTTAATTCATAGCGGTTGGGGAAGCTGCGGATCAGCGTTGTATTGCCCTGAGTGCTCAAAATCATGGAAAGATCGGAACGGCAATCGCAAAATGGCAGATGAGCGCAACACTTTTATCGTCATCATGAATTTGTTCTTTGACGGAAAAAAGGCAGAGGAGAGTGAGACATGATGGCGGAAAAGGTTAGTGGCTGCCTGAAAGGGAGCTGCGATGACATACGGGAGTGCTCTCGCTGTGGCTGGAACGAGAAAGAGGCCGCGCGGCGGGAAAAGATCCCGCTCACGCTGTGCGAGGACGGGCTGCGGCGGAAAATCATCCAGCGCAAGCCGCACACGGCGGAGGTCAAGGAGGGCGAGTGATGGCGACCTTTATCAATCCTTACGGTGCGGGGTGCGCTTGCGCCAGAGCAGAGTGTACTGATGATTGCAGCGTATACAAGCGATACAAGCCCGAGCCGAAGCCCATCACCCACGGCGATCAGCTACGTGCTATGAGCGACGAGGAACTGGCGGCATGGATCGAGACGATCGCGCCGAGCAGGATGTATCAGTTTTGGCTTAACGGAAAGACATGGCTTCAATGGCTGAGACAGGAGGCGGGGCGAGATGGGCGCGCTGATTGACTTAACCGGGCGGCGCTTCGGGCGGCTGACCGTAATAAAGCGCGCGGGGACGTATCACCCGCCCGGAAGAGCGTGGGTGAATGAACCGCTTTGGTTGTGCCGCTGTGATTGCGGACAGGAGGCCGTTGTGATCGGTCACAATTTGCGCGGCGGGCGGACAATCAGTTGCGGTTGCTATCGTGCGGAGGCAACGGCGCGCCGGTCACGGGAAAGGGCGTGGGATGAGCGGAAATAAATACCATGCCCGGCGCGTCGGCGGATTTGACAGCAAAAAAGAGGCGCGGCGCTATCAGGAATTGCTTTTGATGCAGCGGGCCGGGAAAATCTCGGGGCTGCAAAGGCAAGTTGTCTTTGAGTTGATCCCGGCCCAGCGGGAGCCGGACAGGAGCGGGCCGCGTGGGGGCGTGATACCGGGAAAGACGATAGAGCGCCCCGTGAAATATGTCGCGGATTTCGTGTATTTCGACCGCATGACCGGGGAAAAGATCGTCGAGGACACCAAGGGCGTGAGAACGCCGGATTACATCATCAAACGAAAGTTGATGCTGTATCTCAAGGGGTATCGTATCAAAGAAACTTAAAGAGGAAAAGGAAAAATGACAGAAAAAGAATGGGTGCTTTACACTGCCGCGCTTGCGCGGTTTGGGCCGAAAAAGCAGGCGGAAAAGCTCTTGGAGGAAATGGCGGAGCTGCAGGTTGAAATCTGCCACATGTGGGACGGGCGGCCAAATCCTGACGGGCTGGCAACGGAAATCGCGGACGTGTCAATTTTGCTTGAACAGATGCAATTCATCTTTGACATCGAGGAAAAGGTGCAGCAGGAGAGGGAAAAGAAGCTTGCCCGGCTTGCCGGGGTGCTTGAGCTGGAAAGGTGGGCGGAAAATGAGCAAGGCGGTTGTTGACATGGTAGGGCAGCGCTTCGGGCGCTGGACGGTTCTTGCCCCGGCGGAAAAGCCGGAATACAGCGAGGCAACGGCGCGGTTCTATCTCTGCCGCTGCGATTGCGGGACGGAGCGGGTGTTGAACGGTCGGAGCCTGAGAAGCGGCGATTCCCGGTCATGCGGCTGTCTGCGCGCGGATCTCAACCGGGAGCGGATCAAGCGGGAAACGGCGGAACGGAAGGCGGCGCTGGCATGAGCGGGCGCGTCAAACTCCCGTGGGACGTGAAGCAGCAATGCGTGTGGATCGTGCGCGGGTATGAGCGGACGCGGCGGGAGTATCTGCGGGCGCGCCGGGAAATCCTGGACGCCGGGCCGGGCGATCACGCGGAGCGCTACACGGAAAACGGCGAGGAACGCGCCGCAATCATGCCCGCCGCGCACAATCCCGGGCGGACGGCGGAAAACATCGCCCTGCGCCTTGAAGCGCTGGAGCATACACCGGCGTATCTCAATATGCGAGCGGTTGAGCACGCGCGGGCAAAGATCGGCGAGGGGCTGCCGGAGGCGCTTGCCGATGAGCTGCGTGAGGGCATCTTGTTAAACTGCATGAGCGGGCGAAAATACCCGTTCGAGCGGCTGTATATTGTCGGCCTGTCGCGGTCAGACTTTTACCGCCACAGGGATTTGTTTTTTTACAGCATAGCGGAGGAACGGGGGATGATATGACCAGCAAAGCTTACAACCGGGATTGCGTAGAGGCTATGAAAGACTTCCCCGACAAGTATTTTGACCTTGCCGTGGTTGACCCGCCGTATGGCGGGGGTTTTACGGAAGGGGGCGGCTGCAAGGGATGGTTTCAAAAATATCATCAAGAACCGGAAGATTACAATAGATTCAGAAGCAAAGATAGCCTGTTCGAGAAATACAAGAGAAACGGCAAAATCAGTTGGGACATTGCGCCGGGGGAGGATTACTTTTCAGAGCTGTTCCGCGTGTCCAAAAATCAAATCATATGGGGGGGTAATTATTTCAAATTGCCGCCCACACGCTGTTTCCTTGTATGGCGCAAACTGACGATATCCGAAAACTTCACAATGGCTATGGCGGAGTATGCTTGGACAAGCTTTAACAGCAACGCGAAAGTCTTTGAAGCCATGCCGCAAGACAGCACCCGCTTTCACCCAACGCAAAAGCCCGTTGCTCTGTACCGATGGATTTTTAGGCACTACGCAAAACCAGGCGACAAAATCCTTGATACACACCTGGGCAGCGGTTCAAGCCGGATTGCGGCGTATGACGCCGGGCTTGACTTTGTGGGATATGAGATCGACAAAGAATACTTTGACAAGGAGGAAGAGCGTTTCGCAAAGCACACGGCGCAGGAAAATCTATTCCTTTTGGAAGAGTAAAGCAAAATTTAACGGAATTTCCGTAGAATTTGGGACTGTGCACGTTTGTCAAGTGCTTTAATAGCTATGATGGAGCGAGAGCGGACGGGGAAGCGCGAGAGCGCATTTCCCGCCGCTTTTCTCTATCGCTCTCTGCACCCCTGTTCTTCTTTCCCCGCCGTGGGCGCGTTTCCCCGCGCCCCGTTCCGTAAAGATGGACGGCCAGACGGCGGGGCGGAGCGGGGCGGGGCGAAAAGAAAGACATTTCAGCGCTCGGGCGGATAAAAGGGCGACCGTTTATGACAGCTCACGCGGTTTTGTTCCTCCCCGCGCGGCGTCGTCCTGTCCCCCGGCGCGGGGACGTAATATCGGAAGTATCACGCGGCGGGGCTTTTCTCATTTTTCACCCGCGGCGCAAGAGGGAGCATTGACGGTGGCGGGGCCGTCAATTTTTTATTTTTTTGGGAAGGGGAAAGAACGTGAAGAAACAGCAGGGAAGGGAATTCGACAAAAGCAAGTATCAGAACTGGATCGACCCGGCGGAGGTCAAGCCCTACGAGCGCAACGCGAAAATCCACACGGACAAGCAGATTGAAAACATTGCAAACAGCATCCGGCGCTTTGGCTGGCAGCAGGACGTTGTTATCACGGCGGACAATGTGTGCGTGATCGGGCACGGGCGGCGGCTGGCGGCGCTGAAATTGGGCTGTGAAATGCCGTTTCATCGGATCGACAAGACCGCCGACGCGCTGACAGATGAGGATATCCGGGAATTGCGGATCGCGGACAATCAGACAAACGCGGAAACGGGGAACGATTGGGAAATCCTGCAGGCGGAGCTTGAGGGGCTGGACTTTGACGGGTTTGATTTCGAGTTTGCGCCCGAAACACACGATTGGTTTGACCGAGAGGAAAAAGACGGAGGAAAACGGGAACAAGGGAACGACGAGTACAACGAGTTTTTGGAAAAGTTCGAGGCGAAAAAAACAACTGATGACTGTTATACTCCGAGCAATGTGTACGACGCGGTTGCGGATTGGGTCGTGTCAGAGTATGGCGTAAAGCGTGAACGTTTTGTGCGCCCTTTTTATCCGGGCGGTGACTATAAAAAGGAAAAATACAAGAGCGGGTGCGTCGTTGTGGACAACCCGCCATTTTCAATTCTCGCCGAAATAATTGATTTCTATACGGCAGGGGGTATAAAGTTCTTCCTCTTTACTCCCGGGCTTTCCACTCTTGGATATGTTACAAGGGAAAACGTGTGCGCGATCTGCACATATGCCGGAGTTACATATGAGAACGGCGCAAACGTGGTTACGTCTTTTGTGACGAATCTTGGCGATGGGACGATCATTGCAAAGAGTTCTCCAAGTCTGTTCGCTGCGATTGACAAGGCGAACGACGAAAACGAAAAGGCTATGCACGTTCAGCTTCCAAAATACGAATTCCCGGACGAAGTTCTGACGGCGGCGAAACTTGGCTGGCTTGCAAAGTATGGTCAGGCTATGGAAATCAAAAGAAGCGAGAGCCTGTTTATTCGGCAACTTGATGCGATGAAAGAGAGCGGCAAGGGCATTTATGGGAATGCTCTCCTGCTTTCCGAACGGGCGGCAGCAGAACGGGCGGCAGCAGAACGGGCGGCAGCAGAACGGGCGGCAGCAGAACGGGCGGCAGCCACAAAGTGGAAACTGAGCGACAGAGAAAAAGAAATAGTGCGAAATCTTGGAACAAATGGATGATGTGACAAGAGAGGGAACTGCCGCCGAGTGCAAACGCCTAAAGGCCGCAATCAACAAAACGCAAAGTGAAAAGCTGCGCAAGGACTATGGCAAACGCCTGAAAAAGCTCCAGGCGCGGCTTTTGTATCAAGAGGGGTGAATAACCTTGTGGCGAATGAAAAGCGGTTAGATTGGGCCGTTATCCGGGCGGAATATGTAGCGGATGGTGAAAATCTATGAACGCTGATCCCTTTTACACGTCGACGCGCTGGCGGGCGCTTCGGCGGAGCATCATGCGGCGCGACGGGTATATGTGCCAAATCTCCAAGCGCTTCGGGCGTATGGTTCAGGCACAGGTGGTGCATCATATTTTCCCGCGCGAAGAGTTTCCGGAGTATCAGTATGAGCCGTGGAACCTTATCAGCGTGACGATTGAGCAGCATCACAGGTTGCACGACAGGACAAATGACAGGCTTTCCCGCGAGGGAATCGAACTGCTGCGCAGAACGGCAAGGCGGAACAATATCGCGGTTCCGCTCCAGTATCAATAGCCCCCCCCCGGGTGGCGTTCCCCGGCGCACGCGGCGTTTAAT
>Ga0326512_10001346_pt1 | contig 19255 bp, 16 predicted proteins | sample 1_2617_0518_D_FD_203652 | JGI IMG/M metagenome (GOLD analysis project Ga0326512, IMG submission 203652) | Bovine rumen microbial communities from UC Davis, California, United States - 1_2617_0518 | ecosystem: Host-associated > Mammals > Digestive system > Stomach > Rumen | place: USA... | reverse complement strand
TCTTTGAGAAAATCTCACGACATTCTGCCATAGCAGCCTGAAATTCCTTATTAGTATCTGGTCTTTTCATATAGTGGCTGCAAAATTATAAATAATTTTTCAATTACGCAAGAAAAACCACATATTTCAAAAAAAAGGCGCAACTTTGAGGTCGCACCTTAATAGAATTGTCAGTCAAAGTCCCAACTTGTTTCGTAATGGTCGAAGGCTAAGCCTTCTGTAGGGCCATATTTGGTGAGAATGGCCATAATGTCCGCCTGCTGTTTGGGCTTGAGTTTGTTTTCACCACTATGGTAGCGGTAATATGGTCCGCAACCTCTGCTGAAATAATTGCTGACCTCGCGGCGTGCTGTAGCCCTCAGATATTGTGGCACATTATTATAAATACTCGTGAATCCCCACGCTTTTCTCACCATCTTGACTTCATTGTATCGCTCACATTGGCCGTTCTTCCACGCATCAGGATAGATGGCTGGTCCGCCAAGCACCGTTTCAGGCTTGCGCAGATAAGCCTGATAGTGCATACATTTTTCACGTAATTGGCATGCTTCGTTGAAACAAAGTTTATACCCAGATGGAATATTTTTAATTTCTAAATTTTGATCCATTTTATTATTAAATTAATAATTTTACAAAGAATCTCTCATCTCTCCCGTCAACCCTCGAGATGTCCCGAAAATAGGGGAGTTTGGGACGGGAGAGATGATTCTCATTGAGAAACAGTTCGATAACGAGCGTTGCGTCGAGGGAAACATCCATAGTTCCCCCCATTCATTAAGGTGTTTTTCGTCATTGATAATAAATTAAATTAATTAGGTTAAACTAACTCCTTTATTCTTTTTTCTTAGTGTATTTCGTGTTTCTCATGGCATGTTAGCCGAGATGTTCCTTAGAACGATGCAAAGGTACAAAAAAATAATGAAATACGCAAGTTTTTTCCAAAAAAGTTTGGTGACATTTTTAGGGAAAAAATAGAAAAAATCATTGGATCCTAAAAGGGGGAGATGAAGGGGGAGATGAAGGGAGAGATGAATTTTATGACTCCCCATAAATAGGGGCTTTGTGAGGGTATAAGGGAGAGATGAGGGCTTTTTTCAATAACCGGTCGTTATTTTTGAATAACCTGCCTTTGTCATTCAATAACCAGTCCTTATTGAATGTCTTATTTTAAATAAGGAAGTACGCCCCAGCTCTCCAGTTAAGAATTTGTTCCCGCTGTGGGAATAATTGTTTCCCAGTAAGGGAACAAAATATTCCCAGTACGGGAATAAAATCGGGCATCTGTGGTGTTACTCTGGAATGTAGTGTACTAACCTTGATTGACAGTTCTTTTTTCCTATTCCTAACTTGTTTGTGCAGAGCAGGCCCAAATGTAGTTTTTTTATCAATTGAAACCAAGTCTCTAAGGGATTATTTGATCATTAAATGCATTTTTTACTCTTTTAGAGTTTTATTTCGTAAAAAATGAGTAACTTTGCGTGCGCTGACTTATGCTGAACCACCTTGTAAGAGGTCTGAGTGGCTGAATGAGAAGCACTACATTATGGAATGCGTCGCTGACGCTTTGTTTTGGCTATTTGAAACTACAACAACCAAGGTAATGGATGGTCTAGGATAGCGAACAGGCAGAAGCCAGATACCCCGCTTTTCTTTTGTATCAAATCTAAAAAATGATAGTCTGGTTTTGGGTATTTGACAGACTTATGAATAAATGGTTATGAAGGCTATTATCAGACGTCTAAAGAAAGTAAATTTCTGGAAAACAGTCTATTTTAATTTCCATTATTTTCCTTTTAAAACGGCTATCAAAATGCCTGTTTTCATATGTTGGCGTTCTGAACTGTATAATATGCAAGGTAAGATAATAATAGATGGTCCTGTTAAAACTGGAATGCTAGAATTTGGCTCTCATGGTTTAGGAACGCAAGACCTATTGTATTCGAGGACAATGTGGGACGTTATGGGCACTTTAATAATAAAAGGAGGTACGAGTATAGGAAGGGGATGTAAAATTAGCATAGGTAATGATGCTGTATTGACCTTAGGATCTAACTTTGTTATATCAGGAAACTCAGAAATAATCTGTCAAAAGAATGTTTCTTTTGGAGATGACTGCTTGTTATCATGGGATATCTTAATTATGGATACAGATTTTCATTGCATTATAAATGAAAAAGGAGAAGTAGTCAATCCTCCAAAACCAATAACTATAGGAAACCATGTGTGGATTGGTTGTAGGAATACAATATTGAAAGGAGTGTCCATCGCTTCAGACAATATAATTTCTGCAAATTCGACAATTACAAAAAGTATTAAAGAATCGCATTGCATTATAGGCGGGCATGGGAGCAATGTAGATATAATCAAAAAAGGTCGTAGTTGGAAATTAATCTAATATGAGTCGATGTGGGGATAAAGCAATATCTTGTAATGTCTTACGTTGATTTATTAAACAATCCAAGATGAAAGTTTCGATAATTACGGTTTCATATAATAGTGCTTCAACACTATATGACTCCATAAAGTCTGTTCTGTCACAGACATATTCGGATATCGAGTATATCATTATAGATGGGGGCTCAAAAGATGGTACATTGGATGTTATAAGAAAAAATGAACCCTTGTTTGAGGGGCGTATGAAATGGATATCAGAGAGAGATAATGGCATCTATGATGCAATGAACAAAGGTATAAGGATGGCATCAGGTGATATTGTGGGTATTCTAAATTCTGATGACTATTTTACAAGTGATGACGTTATAGAACGGATGGTTAAAGCTTTTGTTGATTCAGATGTTGATGCTGTTTATGGGGACGTTCATTTCATTAATGATGCTCAACCACATAAATGCATACGATACTATAGTTCTAAACTTTTTCGTCCGCTATGGCTTCGCTTTGGTTTTATGCCAGCTCATCCGTCTTTCTATTGTCGACGCGAGGTATTCGGAAAGGTCGGACTATATAAAACAGATTATAAGATTGGGGCAGACTACGAGATGATGGTACGCTTGTTTCTGGTACACCACATTCGGGCGAAATACCTCCATGTAGACTTTGTTACTATGCGTACAGGTGGTGCCAGTACAAGAGACATAAATAGTCGTCTTCAATTAATCAAGGATGATATACGTGGCTGTCGGGAAAATGGCATTTACACCAATGCTTTTATGATTGGCATGAAATATCTCTATAAAATTTTCGAATTAAAAATCTAAACTCACTACAATCCTCTCTTTTCAGGGCTATTTGATTAATATTTAGCTCGTTCCAATCTTAACGTGACACTAATAATCTAAACAATTAAAAGTTACAAATTAGGTCTGCAATTTTTGCAGCCTGAACATCGGAATTGCGGTGTTCTGTTATGAATTTTTCTGCTGCTTTTCCGAAATCGTTACGCTCTTCACTAGACTGACTGCACACGTCCACAATGGTATCACGCAATGATTGTATAGTGAGTTCTGGTATATAATGTATGTATTTATCATACTCTTTGGACAGACAGTCAAGCCTATACATTATGGTTGGTGTTCCAGATGCCAAATATTCCATAGTTTTTGATGGAAAATAGTAACGTGTAAATGTTTGTGTAGGACGGATAGGATTTACCAGCACAGTAGCTTTTCTTTCAATTTGTAACAGTTCGGTTCTAGACATCGGTGGCAGAAGGGATATCCGAGTGTCATCCTTTATGCGCTCACGTGCATTATCCAGATATTCTTTCTTATCTCCGTACATTCTTATCCATAATCTGTAGTCTGGATCATCAATCTGCTTGAATGCCTCAATCAGGTCATAGATACCAGTACGTTCTTCGGCCTTGCCTATATATAGAATTGTCTTGTGTTCATCCTTTGATGTTGAAAAAATTTCATCAGGTGTTCCACCATATATGCCATCCACAACGACTGTTTGTTTTCCATCTATTGGCAATAACTCTGCCATGTGTGGGCTGAGCAACACAAACGAATCCATGCGTTTTATACAGTAGTTGATGACACAACGGTCAATAGCCTTTGCAAATCGATATAGAGGGTTGCTCTTTCCTGTCATGAATTGTGGCAGGTCAGGCACAATGATGCAGGTTTTCTCTACATGCTTTCTCATGGACAATACGGCTAATAAGAACGGAGTATGAAGCCCATAAGATAATATGATGTTTTTCTCACCCTTCTTGATGGAACTCTTTATCTCGGAGCGCACGCGCAAAAAACGTGACAGCAGGGCAATTATTGGAAAATTAAGTAATCCTACATACACATCCTTTGCTATGTTGTCACCACGATGCGAGAATGCCTGTTTCCTAAAATACCATTTCTTTATTTTAGGAAAAGCAGAAACAGGAGCAGCAGAAATAACTTTGGTTTGCGAGAATGCCTTGTAAAGACCTTTCAACAATGCCGTCTGAAAACTGTGGGCTGGAAAATCAATGTAAGACTTTAAGTCTATTAGTTCCCGTAATAATGTTTCGGGATATAGATACCCTACGTATATGAGATTCATTTTTTATATCTTCTAAATGTAATTTTATAATATAACGAAGGACAATACACGACCATGTTCCTGAACAACCATACAAACGGATAACGCCAAGGTGTTATACGTCTTATTAATGTCAGATAGTCTTTATTTGAATGAAGCGGATGGTTGAAATAAGCCTTTCGTTCTTGAAGTGTCATCTTGCCGATATTTACCTTGTCATCAGCCTTGGTCCAGTGGTCAAAATCACAATATCCACAGATCCCTGAGGTTACGAAAACTAAGAACCCTGCTCTTTTCGCCATTGCCGAATAATCTGAATCTGCGCAACCATGTCTATATGGGTAGAAAATTCCGATTCTTTGGAAGATGCTTTTGGGCACAAACATTATGTTTGCATTGAGCAGGTCACACTGTTGTGGCTTACCTGAAGGAAACACAAGTTGAAGTTTGGCAGTAAACTTTGTCAGAAAACTCTCACCACCATATATTATCTCGTTACGATTTTCTTTTGAAGCAATTATTCCGCCAACCAATGCCTCTTTTTCATGATGTCCAATAGAATATTGTTCTGCTTCAAAAAGTTGGTTGAAACAATCTACAGTCATGTCAGTATCATCGTTAAGTAGCAGATAATAATCCCATTCTCTATCCTTTGCCGCCACCTTCCATGAGAAGTTCATTCCACGTGCCCAGAACAGATCTCCGTTACTTTTCTGTATATGTATTTTCTTGTTGGGAAAAGTATTCTGTACGGCCTCGGATGTGCCGTCTGTGCAACCATCGTCGGTCATATATAATACGATGTCAATTTTTTCTTTCGATGTAGAATTATAGTATTCCTGAGCAGCATACATGTGTCGTAATGAAGAAATTGTTTTCTCCTTACGGTTATAACATGTAATTATTGTAGCAATATGTATCATTTATTCTTGTTGTTTTAAATATATCTTACCATCACAGTCATTGTTAGTCTCTAAGTTCCCTCTGCAGAAGAAGGGCGCTTTGTTATTAGGATCACTCTCTTTTCCCTGACTACTGAACTGAATGCAGTAGGCTGTAGGCGTATTGCGCACCTTATTATTATATACATGACAGTTATTGGCACCATCGTCCATATATATACCTCTGTAATGCCAGATTCCGATATAATCATGTATGTAATTGTTTCTGATTATTATTTTATAGTTTTGAGTCGAGATGTATATGGCTCCACTATCAATAAGTGTCAGTTTATTAATGTTGTCAAGGGTTCGGTGTGTATAAAACAGTTCATTGTCCTCTATGATGCCTGAGCACTTATACCTCATTTCTTCACCCCAGAATACACCACTGTTCAAACCAGAGTATCCAAAATCTGACAAGACGTTACCTTTGACTAGAAACTCTGTGCCTACTGTTTGGACAATAGGAATATTCGTAAGTCCTGTTCCGCATTGTTCAAAGCGGTTGTTCAGAACCTTCGTATTCTTGCAGTTGTTGTTGGAACGTATAATACCAGACGAGCAAAATATGGCATGATTGCCATAGAATGTCAAGTTTTCTGTCGCCTTGATTTCTACTGCCAGACTTTTCAGGTATCTGAACATATTGTTAGTGATATTTAGGCCTTTTGTAAAATTACAGTTAGACGTCTGAATCAAATGTTTGTCCCAATTGTAGGCATTGCCATTGAAACAGATTCCGTCAATATTGAATGATTTTAACCTGCAACCTTCCAAACAAACAAATGTAGTATTTCTGCATTCGTGTATCCTTTCCTTCTTGAATCTGACATACCCATCAGCTATTGTGTTCGTTGCAAAAACTGTGTTGCATAATCTGAAACGAGGCATCTGAATAGGGATATCGCAATGTTTTGTATAAGCATAATCCAAGTTGATGTTATATGTATTCAGCCAATTATCATTGTTCAAGTCGGTGCACTCAAAGAATACACCGTCGTCAGTAATCTCTGACACTTTGTAAATGCTGCTGGTAAACCACATAGTAACAAGCACAAAGGTATAGTGGCATAGTTTACCTGCCTGTGGTTCTAGTCCTCGATATGGTATGAAGCAGCTTTTGACACTCGGGTCAATAATACGTATGGTGTCATTTGCTATCATGCTTTCACTCCATATGGGCAATTCCTGCAGTTGGTCATCCAAAAATGTATTCTGATGGTTGAAGCCATATCTGTATGCATCCCCTTTTGAATATCCCATACCATCCGAGAATATCACTGTTCCTTCTTTTCCGGAGATTGTTACAGAGGATTTGGGGTAGGAGAGGTCCTTCAGGTGTAAATGATTTTCAGAGAATTTAAACCTTTGAGGTGCCAGTTGTATATATATATCCTTTTCTCCCTTCTCCAATTGATGAGTGATGATAGATGTCAAGGAATCAAACCTGCTTTGTGTACTGATTTCTATAATCTTTCTGGAATAGATATCAGATGACACCATACATGTAAGCATTGTTACAAGCAAATATATTAGTTTTGCATGGCTACTCATATCTGCTAATTATTGTCATTCGTTTATGATATCAAGATAATTATCACAGATATTCTCCCAATTATATTTTGGATAATGTTGAGTGAAAGAAAGAATATCATTGTGCATTTCCTTACGCTTGTTGGGGTGTTGTATCATGTCAGAGATGCATCGGGACAATGCCTGTGAGTCTCCTGTTGGAAACAACATCCCAACCTCATGTGTAATAATTTCGTTGAATCCGTCCAAATCAGATGCTATTATCGGCGTTCCAAACGGAAAAGTGGTTTGTGGTATTCCACTTTGCGACATAGTCAGGTATGGACATACTACAGCATATGCATGCTTAATCATGGTAACTAACTCCCTGTTATGGATAAAACGCGGAATTAAGACAAACCTGTCGTCGTTTTTTATATCTTCTAATACAGGATCATCCCCCTCACCTGCAATTACAATCTTGTAGCCGTTTAATGCATCTCCCATCGTCTTTATTGCATCGTGAAGAATACCCAAGCCTTTATATGGTCTGATGTAACCAAAGAATAATAAGTATTTTTCTGGAAGCTTTTCTGGCAGTTCACTTTCAGACAATGAAGCATATGAGTCAAATAGACCGAAGGGATTTACCTTTACCAAATCCATGTTAATACCATCTATCTGGGTAATATCGCTTTTAGAATGATCAGAAAATAGCACAATCTTACAACGTTTGTGTATAATTTCAGCCAATAGTTTAGAAGGCTTGATAGATGGCTTGGCATGATTCCAGACCTCGTGCATTGATACAATCGCATTACCATTAAGATAATGAAGCAGGTCTATCATGTGCATCATATCATAGTTGCATATCAGGTTAACGGCATCATAATTTTCAGCGTTGATTACCTGCGCTGCCTTGTATGACTGATATTTCATAATCAACTGGGTAATGTTTCGAACTACAGGAACAGAACGGAATGGCTTTATCTGTGAAAATGTGTATATTGTCAGGTTATTAGTACCTACATATTGTGTGATGCCGTGATACATCTCTCTTGGAATGGTGTTTATCCCATAATGTTCTGCACAATATTCCAACTCGCATGCTTCTGGTTCGTGTATTTCTCTTTTGCAATAGTACAAATCAACGTTATATCCTCTTGAACATAGCTGACGTATCAAGGGTAGGGTACTACCCATGAATCCCTCCGTTATAAAAGCTATTTTCCTGTTCATGATTTTATCGTTTTAGAGATTTGACAAGTTGGATTAGTATATCTTTTACTGTGACATTATAGAATTTTCTGTTTCTCAGCCAATACAACACATTACATCTTCCAACACGCAGGTCTTTGCATATCGTGTCATTAATCTTAAATCTAAAATGTAATGGCATCATTTCTTTCAGTAGGTCGATGGTGAGCATATCTTGGGGCGCTCCTATCCTATACTCATTAAAAAAAGTTTTGTACCATTCCCACTGCAGAATCAGCGCATAAGCTTTACGCTTGTTGTTTGTGTCTGATGAAATGGAAAAGCGGTTCTTCCGATACATAAAACAGATTTTTTCCGTGTTTGCTATACCTGCTGCTGTAGCTGCCATTACAGCAGATATATCATCGCTACCCCAAGCAAAGGGCAAACTATAAAATCCGCCACGTTTTACAAGAGGTTCTCTTTTATAGCAGAAGTCACCAATAAATTGTTGACGGCCTAATCCTGCCCATCGATAATATATCAGCTGTAGTGCAGTTTCGTACTCATATCGAGGCTCCAACAATTCACAGACTTCACCATGTTCGTCGATGATATCAGTCTGACCATGTAGGATTTCCACCTGAGGATATTTATTAATCATTTTTTTGTATTCTTCCAAACAGCATGGCGCCAGTTTGTCATCATCACCCATGCATATAATGTAGTCGCCAGTGCAGTATTTTAAGCAACTGTTCCAGTTTTCGCATAGGCGTTCTGCTCCAAAATGATAATTGTTAATGTGGTATTTTATTTTAGAGTTGTTTAAATAAGGATTGACAACTGTGTCAATGTCTTCTGGCGAACAATCGTTTACCACAATCAGTTCCCAATCATCGCACGTCTGGGAAATGACGCTGTTTATCGCTTCGTCGAGATAGCGCCTCTTGTAAGATGGAATGATTATAGAAAACGTCATATCTTGGGAATTCTAGGTTCTGTTTCTTTATCCAATACAAAATCTTTTCTGTCATCAATGTACAATGAACATATATATATCATACATATCCAATTAAATGTCTCAATACGATTTCTGTAGGGAAAGATAAATATGGAAATCATCCCCGAGCAGATTATAAATAGTTTGATATATGTGGGAATCTTGTGTCGGTATGTTACCATTATACGGAATACTACATAGAAATAAGCTAAAGCCCACAACCAGCCGAAATAGATAGATTCACCGAAAAAACCAATATCAGAAGGATAATACAGCATGTGCTCTAATTCAGCAAACCAAGGCTTTGAGGTTCCATGACCAAACAACACTCCTATTGGATCTGTTAGGTTGTAATCCACAATGTATTCGATAAATTCAAATCGTATGGCATGTGAGAAACTTTCATCCTTACTATCCTGAATCAATTCACCAAACAAGTCTTCCCAGAACAATGCTAACCCCACAATGCATACTGAGGCTAGCACACATGCCAGGATTTTAACCCTTCGCCCCTCCGTTAAAAAAAATGACAATCCTATAGTTAGCAATATGGATAACAGAATCTGTTTGGTAAGATAAAGGTAGATAGAAACCAGAAGAAGTGCAGAAAGTATAGCCCAGTGAATACGAAAAGTTTTTAAAAGTCTGTCCCAGAAAAAACATAGTATAAACATCTGTATGTGATAGCTTCCAACAAAAAAACGTGCCAATCCGTTTCTCTCCTCTGTGTTGACTACATCCCCTACATCTTCAGGATTACCACCAAAAATAGCAAATAACGGATCCATCTGTTGCGCTATCTGTATTACGGCAGTGGTGAGTGCATACAATCCCAGTATCCACAAAATCATCTTTTCACTGAACCTAAACCGATAGAAAATGAAAAAGAAAGATCCGACGAATGTCCACGAAATTATCTGCGAAAACTCCTCAATCAGAATGCCGTCTTGTAAAAACGACGACAGGATCACACAGAACGGCCATAGAGTAATAAAAGCAGTATAGTATTTGAATGTGATGGGCTGATTTCTGTATTGGAAGAAATATAATGTTGCCAGCCCAATGCATATCATGCCCATTAACAGATAGTATCGTACCTGTACAATGTATGACCAGCCGATCAGATTGAACCCATTACCAAGTATTGCAGCCAATATAAACATAGTTATGACTATCATGATATTTTTAACAATCATCATGAAGTCATATTTGCCTGTTGTTATATTGTTTGTTGCCATATGTCTAACGTCCTAATCGTAACTTGTCTATAATCTGTACTGCTACAGGCGATTTTATATAATACTTCTGAATAACTAATGTATACAGCAGTACCACTGAACCAGTCATTAGAAGTATTGTTAAATCACCTACTTCCAATGTTCTGTGTATCAGATGCAGGACAATGAACAAAGGTACATAGCATACCATATATCGCCCAATAATTCGTAATGGCAATGTGTAAAGGGTGTTCCTGCAGACAAAAAGCAGTGTTGCCGTTAGAACTGCCACTTCGGATATAAACCAAACAACAGCAGATCCAGTTGCACCGTATGATTTTACTATCATAAGGTTTGTCAGGACAGCCAGTGTGGCACCTATTATAGAATTACACAAGACAATCCTATCATATTTGCGTGGAATGAGAATCTGCAAAACTAGAATTTGATCATATCCAATAATAAATATTAAAGGAGCTATAATACGGAAAGGCAGATACGACCCTTCAAAGCCGTCCCCTAATAGTAAATGCAAAATGTTGGGTGCATATATAATAGAAAATACTATTACAGGGAAAGAAAAAAAAGCCAAAGCCTCTACCGAGAGTCTTATTTTGTCCCAAAACTCCTTCTCGTTGCCCTGGGCATGTAGAGCCGACAATCTGGGCAACATGACACTAGTGAAAGCTGTAAACGCTGATATGATAATTGTATAAAGCTTCGTAGCAGATGTGTAATATCCTACCTGATCAGTGTTAGTTACAAATCCCAGCCACGTTACATTCATAGTGGTGTAGATGGATGTGATGATTTTATAAAGTCCTATCGAGAAAAAAGTGGCCAGCAGGGGTTTAATAGATATATCCTTCAGGCTTAACGTAACAAATTTTCTGGCATAAATTAGGTTCCATCCTGCATTCAGCACAATTGTAGTAACCGTAAGGATATAATATATAGGGTAATCATCTGGTTTTCTGATAAAGAAAAATATACTTGCTACGTATATTAACTTGATAGCAATGCTGCGCTTGGTGATGTATGCAAAGTTCTCCATACCGGTATAGAACCACTCTATCAAGAATATGTTTGCAATCAGTTTCATAACACCAATGTATAGCATTTTACGATACTGAGCCAGTGCAGGTACGGTATACATTGCTGTCAACAATACAACCAATGCGATAGCGGTGCTGATGATGTTAAGCGAAATTATGCTTCGGAACAAACTGGAACGTTTTGCAGGTTCATCCTTGTGAGCTGCTATTTCACGAATTCCACATGCATCGATTCCCATCATGGAAAACAATATGAAATAGTTGATGATACTGTCAACAAAGTCGCATATTCCAATGCCACTCACACCCAGTACACGTGACACGTAGGGGTAGGTCAGCAGGGGAAAGACATATCCGCTTACCGTCAGTACAAAACTATATGCAAAATTCCTTTTTACACTCATTGTATTTTCCTGTACACTCTATAATCAGCGTGCAGAAAATGCCTTCTTGAATTCTGATTTTCCTACATATAGCGTAGTGCATATCGTAGATAAGAATAGCATCGCAATGATAAATATCAAACGCTTAGGTCCTGTAGGCCTTATTGGAACCGTGCTACACTGTAATATGGTAAATACCGGAGTGCGCTCCTGCAGTTTAGCCTTGGCAGCTTCCAACTGTGTCTGCATGGCCTGATATGTGGAATAGCGCATTGACATCTCGTTCTCCAGTTTGTCACGCTCGGACGCATAGACCTGTAAGATTACATTATCGTGTGTGTCACAATATTTGCTATATATATCAATTGAGCGGTCATATTCCACCTTCGCTTCTTCTGTAATCTTTGTATAATACTCGACATCCGTACGTGCTTTGCTTGTTCTGTAGTCAGTTATCACAGTCTGCAATCGCTGACAGACACTATCAGCCAGAGTTGCTGATACCAATGGGTCCTGTGAACGTACTGATATAGTTACCACGTCTGTCTTTTTGTTTACCGAGCAACGTATCATGCCCTCCAACGCTTCGGTTAGCATCATGTCCTGCTCACTCAAGATAAATGGATTTATCTGTCCATTTGTCTTGCCTGCAGGCTTGTTGCGGTTCTTCCATTCTGCTATCTTCTGAAGCAGCCATGTCTTTGGATAATTGTAGAAAGCATCTTTCTGATGTTTCAACAGATAAGTATGCAAATCACATTCCACTTTACCATCCAGAGTCTTGACTTTGATATCAAATAATGATACCAGGAATTGTTTAGACATAATCAAATCGGGATACAATACAGGGTATATAGCGTCTTGGCTCATGGCCATGTTAAGGTTTAAACCGAAACTACTGGCCAAAGATGCAAGCCCGCCACCTGAAGGAAGTTCTACTATTTCTGGCGCCAAGACCTCACTCGCGTCATAGTATCTAGGCTGAGGATATATATATATACAAGCAAGTATAACTGTTATTGTCCAGATCTTGAATAACATTTTTTTTCTGCTCCAAAGGTCCTTGATGACCTTTTCGAAATCTATGGTCTGTCTATGGTTTTCCATATATATATACTTTCGATTTTCGAATTTTTTCGTACGTACTTATTGTGGTCTTTTCTTGCCTTATTTCAATAACTTCGTGAGCTCTATAATATTTAGATTAATTATACTACTTCAATTCATAGTTGCTCGCAAATTAATCTCTTCTAAACAAATCGCGGGTATATACCTTTTCTTTTACATCGTCAAGGATGCTGTCGTAGCGGTTTGCTATGATGGCGTGACTCTTTGCCTTGAAGGCATTAAGGTCGTTGACAACTTTTGAACCAAAGAAAGTGGTGCCATCTTCGAGGGTGGGCTCGTATATTATTACTGTTGCTCCCTTGGCTTTGATGCGTTTCATTATTCCTTGGATGGCACTTTGTCTGAAGTTATCGCTATTGGACTTCATGGTGAGACGATAGACACCAATGATACATTCTTTTTCTTTTGAAGCAGAATTATCGTAAGAGTTGTCCTGACTGTATGCGTAGTAGCCTGCTTTCTTTAATACTGCATCGGCTATGTAGTCTTTACGTGTACGATTACTCTCCACGATGGCTGTCATCATGTTCTGTGGCACATCCTGATAGTTGGCAAGCAACTGCTTAGTGTCCTTAGGAAGACAATAGCCTCCATAGCCGAAAGATGGGTTGTTGTAGTGTGTGCCAATACGTGGGTCAAGACCTACGCCTTGTATTATAGCTTGTGGGTCAAGGTCCTTCACTTCTGCGTATGTGTCCAATTCGTTGAAATAGGATACGCGAAGAGCAAGGTATGTGTTAGCAAACAGTTTTACTGCTTCAGCTTCCTTCAATCCCATAAACAGTACAGGCACATCTTTCTTCTCGGCTCCTTCAATGAGTAAATCGGCAAAGGTATGGGCTGCTGTCTTTAATTCCTCAAGATTGTTTACCTCGAAGAGCTTTGGATAGCCGACAATGATACGGCTGGGGTAGAGGTTGTCATAAAGAGCCTTACTTTCACGTAAGAACTCTGGTGCAAAGAGTAGGCGTAGGGATTTGCCGTACTTGTTATATAGCTTCTCACAATAGCCTACTGGGATAGTACTTTTTACTATCATTACACCCTTGGTGTTAACGCTTAACACAAGGTCTATGACATCTTCTATATGGTGTGTATCGAAGAAATTCTGTACTGGGTCGTAGTTGGTAGGTGCAGCTATGATAATGAAATCTGCATCCTTATATGCTGCGGCTCCATCGAGAGTGGCTTTAAGGTTTAACTCCTTTTCTGCAAAGTATTTCTCAATATAATCATCTTGAATAGGAGAGATGCGATTGTTAATCTTCTCGACTTTCTCAGGAACAACATCAACTGCTGTTACTTCATGATGTTGTGATAATAGGGTGGCCATTGAAAGGCCAACATATCCTGTTCCTGCTACTGCTATTTTCATTTTAATTATAATTATTTCTTGGTTAGATTTGCTATTGTTGCTATTGTTGTTGCTATAGCTGCTGTGGTTGAGCCTATGCCGAGCCATTGAGTAACCTTTGTAGGATCTGGTTTTGGCTTGGTTGGTACGATAATCTGACAACCAGGTGTCGGCTTGTCTCCTTCACCAACCTGATTAACAGTACCATTCATGTGTACAATATACGTTGAATGTTTGCGTGCTCTGTTGCCAAATCCTCCGGCTTGGTTGATGTAGTAGCTGGCCTTCTTTCCTTTCTTGTAGGCAACAGTGTTAGGATATAGGACATTTCCGCTGATGGTAACAGTATTATTGTATTCTGGTACAATGATTCTGTCACCTTCACGCATCACGAGGTCATAGTCAGAACCAGGTTCCTCGATAGCCTTGTCAAGTTGTATTCCGACGTAGTAGATGTCACCGAAATTCAAATTCTTTAAATCTAAAGAGTCTTCATCTGTTGTCTGATGTTCTACGACTTCTACTACCTGCTTCATGCGGATACGTTCTTCTGGAGTGATTCTTCTCTCCAATCTTGCTCCTTTGACGTAGGCCAAAGCATTCACACCGCCAGCTGCTTTTACGATGTCGCTAAGGCGTGTCTCGCGCTTTGACATTGCATAAGTGCCAGGAAAGTTTACTTCTCCCTCAATAGATACATTCTGCTGCGTCTGGTAACCAGGACTCTTGCGCACATACACTTCATCATATGGCTTGAGGACAAAGCCGGGTTCGCCATCAATAACAAAACCTTCCTTCAGTGAGAAAGAGAAGTTCTCGGCTATTATACCATTGCTTTCAATTGCTTTGCTATCAATAATACGACGTGAAACATCTACTTTAACTGTTGAGGCACTTTCCTTTAAACCACCAGCCTGAAGTACAAAGTCTTCAAGGGTTTCATTATCTGCATAACGATATTCACCCGGGTACATCACTTCTCCATGTATGGTGATGGTACGTTCTGTCTGCTGGTCGGTCTTGGAAGGAACAAAGAGTACGTCCTCGTTTTGCAGAGGTATATCAGGTGATGTTCCTGCAAGGATTCCACCGATATCAACAGGGAGAACAGAAAGGGTGCGGTCAGGATTCATACGATGCATCACACCACGAGTAGTGATGGCGTCTTCCATAACTCCATCACATTGCTCAAGAAGGTTCTTAATGGTAGTAATCTCGCCACCAAGTTGATACATGCCTGGACGGAAGACTGCACCTTTTACTTCTACCATGTTTTCGTAACGGTCAATGATTGAGTCAACACTGACATCGTCTCCATCATGAATCTTGAAGGCGCTGAAGTCGAATTCTCCAACATTAAATACCGTACGCTTAGAATCGCTGTTGCGTATTACGCGGACAGACTTTCTGTATGCATCATGTACGAAGCCACCAGCATAATTCAAAAGGGAAGCAACGCTCTCTGTCTTCTTCATCTCGTAATACATTGGACGCTTTACCTTTCCTTTGATAGATACCATAGCGTCATATGTCCCGACAACAATAACGTCATTGTCCTGCAGACGGACATTGCCTGTTAACTTGCCGTTGAGAATGTAGTCATAGACATCGACAACGGTAACGAGAGAACCACGACGGAATACCTTGATGTTTCTCAATGTACCAAGTTCGCTAATACCACCAGCCATATAAAGTGCGTGGAAAACGCTGGCAAAGGCTGATAGGGTATATGTTCCAGGAGCTTGCACTTCACCCATTATGTTGACAATAATGGTGCGTGTCTGTCCTAAACCAATCTTTATGCTGGAAGAAGAGTAACGTGAGCCTAATGTAGAGCGAAGATGTGCCTGTGCTCTGCTTACTGACATGCCGCTGACATGGATAGGGCCATAGCCTTCTACCGTAATGTCTCCATCAGGACTTACAACATATACGTCACTCTTCTGAGATGCACCATAAATATCGAGTTTGATATTGTCTCCAGGACCAATAACATAGTTCTGTGGGGTAGCAAGGTTCATTGCTGGCTCAAAAGTTAGGGAGGTGTTATTAAAGATGTCTCGTCCAAAGACCTTGTTTCCGTTGAAGAGCATTTCCTTGTTTTCTGACGTCTTCTCGCTCAAGGACTTTTCATCTTTTTCTATGAAACCGTCATTCTCATTGGCATCATCAGGACCATCAGAATCCATCTTAGAGAAATTCCTCTCATTTCCGTTATTCTGACGCATCATCTGTCCAGCATTGTCAACGGCATTATCTGCAACAGCGCCAAGTTGTTTTTCTTGTATTTCCTTTTCGTATTTTTTTCTAATGCGGCGTATCTGGTTAATATTTACACCTTTAGCCAATAGTTTGGATACAATCTGTGCTTGGGAGGTACCAGCATTGTGCTCTTTAATGATATATTTCAGTACCTGGTCGTCAGACATACTTTGTGCTGACAAGGTAAGTGAAAAAAACAGTAGAAAAATAGATAGGATGGTTGAAAGGAATTTATGCATAATTATTTTGTTGTTGAATCTTGGTTTTTATAAAGAAAACGTCCGCGCACTTGATATATTGTGCACGAAAGTAGGAAATACACTATAGTTTGTATCCATAGGCCAAAGTATTCATGTTGTACATCGGCAAGTTCTGCCCCCATGCTGCTCATTCGTATAAATCCTCTTACTCCGAAAGTGCTGGGGAATGCGTATGACACTCCTTGCCAGAAACCAGAGATGCTGCTCAGCGGCCAACTGACGCCGCTAAGGAATAGCATGGGCAGTGATGTGAAGACAACTATGAGCATTACGCTTTCGCGGTATCTTACAAAAGAACTGACCGTAATGGCAAAAAATACGCAAGCCAGAAGGTATGGTACCAGGAAGTGGAATAGGGTAGAGCCGTGAACGAGGCTGACGAATCCGAAGATTCTTGGTACTATGAGGGTTATCCAAGCCAGCATGACGCTGAATATCATGAGGTATGCAAAACTGTGTCCCAGCATACCCGCAATCTTCCATTCCTGGTCTGGTATTTTTTTGTAGTAGCGTTCCTCTCGTCGTGTTCCTGCAATCATACCTACACCGAGCAGCAGAGCTTGCTGTATGATGAGAACCAAGACTCCCGGAATAATAAAGTTACCATATCCGCCTGTGGTGTTGAATATCGGTACTTCCTCAAAATACAATGGAGTAAGTCCAGTTGCTCCCATATCGCTGCATACTGCTGTGGCTGTCTGGTAAATGGCTTTGTATGCCAGCATATAACTCATGTCGCAGTATATACTGATGTGTGCCTGGGTATGTCGTCCAAGGCATTTGTCAAAGTCGTGAGGTATATAGATAATGCCGTAGGCTTCTTCCCTTCCGATGTGGCTCTTAGCTTCCGACATGTTGCCGCAACGGTATGCGATGCAGACATCAGGAGAGGCATCGTATTTCTGCGCAAATTCACGTGATTTTGCCGAGTGTGAATTGTCTATCAGTACAACAGGAACCTCGCGTGCTACTTCGTTGTTGTATATCCACGAATAAATCAGGGGATAGGCAATGGGAAGGAACAAGAAGAATAGCAAAACGCCTTCGTCTTTGGAAATCATCTTTAGCTCATCCAGCCATGCGTCAAATATGGTGTTAAGTGTTTTCAATACCTTTTCTGTATAAGTGTGGATTTTTTATGGTTCGTAGGCGTAGTTGACAAAAGCACGTTCTATGCGTTTTATGACGAGTAGTGGTAAGAATCCGAGGGAAAGCATCGCAAAGATATTTATCAGTACCTCTGTCAGTGGATAAGTGTTAAGTATGCAGAGTTGGTATATGAGGTAGTAATGCCTCATTGGGAACATCCACGATATGCTTTGCAGCGGTGCATCCATAGCGAAGACAGGGAATGCAGTTCCAGCCATCGAAAAACTCAGGACTCCCCAAAGAGAACATACGGACATCGCCATACGCATAGATGGTATAAGTCCGAAGATGAAGACTCCAAATCCCTGTGCCGATACTACGCTGAGGAAAGCGAGCAACACTATTCTCCAGAATCCTCCAGGATGTGGGAAGTGTAGCCAGCCGAACAGATAAGAGTACACCAGTATGAATACACAGATGAAGACAAGTGTCTGCGGCAGTATCTTTGTGAATATTGCCATACCGAAGTCTCCGTGTGCCATCTCTAACCATCCTTTGTTATCTCTGTCGTTTTCGCGTCGCATACGGAATTTTATCTCTATTCCGAGCGAATATACCGTTACAAGGAATATGAGCAATATGATGGTGTTAGGTATCAGCATTGCGCTGAGATAAAAGTTGTAGTTTACCCACGGATTGCCGATAAGGTGTGTGTCAAGAGCTATTGGCTGGAGGGTTGCCTTAATCTGTTCTGGGGTCATTCCCTTTGCCTGCATAATACCTTGCCCTACGCCGGCAGCAGCAAGTGTACAGACTGTCTTCATGTCTTTATATATCAGTGAACCGGCTGTCAGTGAGGTGTTGCTGTAATAAAATGACATCTTTGGCTGACGGAAGGCAAGCATGTCACTCGTCAGGTCTTTCGGGAAAAGCAAGAAACCGTATATGTCATTCTTCTGTATGGCATGACGGGCTTCGTCCATTGAGGTGTAGTGGGCTACTACTTTTGTGCTCTGGAACGCATCTATCATGCGGGTCAGTTTGCGAGTTGTCGTAGTCTGGTCGAGGTCAACAACGCCTATCGGTAAATTTTGCGGTGCTCCTTCGTCCATCAAGGATGTGAAGAAGAACGTTATCAATAGCGGTGCCACCACCATACACATGATGTATATAGGGTGTACCAACAATATATGTATTTCCCTGACGAAGAGTTCGCGCATTACCTTACTATAACACTCATTCCTGGCCTCAGACCGTCAAACTTTTTCGTGGGACGTGCCTTAACCTCGAAGGTCTTCATGTCAAACTGACCATTGCTCTTTGTTGCTTTCCATGTAGCATAGTTGCCTTGGTCTTTTATGCTTGACACTTT